>Ga0209639_1001134_pt1 | contig 29576 bp, 27 predicted proteins | sample EPASupsiteHSE605_FD_187268 | JGI IMG/M metagenome (GOLD analysis project Ga0209639, IMG submission 187268) | Bioremediated contaminated groundwater from EPA Superfund site, New Mexico - Sample HSE6-05 (SPAdes) (version 2) | ecosystem: Environmental > Aquatic > Deep subsurface > Groundwater >... | reverse complement strand
GATAGTTTTTTCATCATGACCTCCGGACCACAGGCCACCACCAGATCATATTTATTTTCCTCCAGTAGTTTTTCGGCCAGTTCGGTGGCAAATCCACAGAAACCATGACTTCCATCATCAGTGGTGGGGAATACACTGGCACCTACATTTTCCAGGCGTTCTGCGAAGAGTATTTCCCTCTGAGTGGTGGCTGCGGTTATGACATCCACCGGCACACCACGAAGAGATGCTTCCTCGGTGAAAGCAGCCACCGGTGCCATTCCAATACCTCCCCCCACGGCCAGCACCCGGGAACCGGCAATCTCAAATCCACTGCCGTAGGGGCCCCTTAATCCTAACTGGTCATTTTCCTCTAGTTTGTGGAGTGACTGGGTGAAGGGGCCTACCATTTTCACTGAGATACCCATCTCGTCATTAACCGGGTCCATGCTGGAGATGGACATTGGTTTTTCATCCTGAAAATTCCAGACCATCATGAATTGTCCAGGAGATAAAAGAGTATCCTTAGTAAATTCCCAGGGGAAGTAGAATGTTTTCACTGTGGGTGTTTCCTCAACTATCCGCTTAATGGGGATTACTTGGGGGACATGGGTAGTATTCGTTTGCAACATGTATTTCACCTTCATTTACTGGTGGGCCAGTCCCACCATCTCCTCCACAGTTTGGTAGTTCTTTTCCTTCATGAATTTCTCCAGTCCGGTGTTTATTTCCTGGAAGATTTCCAGCCCATGATACATGACTGCGGTTCCGATCTGAACGCAGCTGGCTCCGGCGTATAGGAATTCCACCAGGTCCTGATGGTTGGTTACACCACCCACACCCATTATGGGGATTTTAACGTTCTGGTATGCCTGGTACACGCAGCGAAGGGCGATGGGCTTTATGGCCGGCCCGGACATTCCCCCGAAACGGTTGGAAAGTATGGGATGGGCAGTTTCCAGGTCGATCCTCATTCCCGGGCCCAGGGAGTTTATGAGGGTCAGTGCATCGGCACCGGCATTTTCAGCGGCCTGGGCTATCTCCACAATGTCCGTTACATTGGGGGTTAGCTTGGCAATCACCGGGATCTTAACTCTTTTTTTAACTGCCTTCACGAACTGGTGGGTTAACTCTGGATCCTGACCTATTGATGCTCCGCACCCTTCCATGGCATGTGGGCAGGATACATTTAGTTCCAGGGCATCTACCAGGTTTTCCACTTGACTGGCCACCCCTGCGAATTCTTCTGGTGTGGAGCCATAGATTGAAGCTATTTGGGGAACATTTCCTTCCAGTTTCTCCAGTTCTGCTTTGATTGATTCCACTCCCGGGTTGGATAGGCCGATGGCGTTGATTATACCACCCTCCACCTCCACAGTGGTGGGGTTAGGGTAGCCCTTGTTTGGCTCGGTTCCAAAGGATTTGGTTACCACTGCCCCGGCTCCGCTTCTAGCTACCCAGTTAAGGGATGAAGCAGTGCTTCCCAGAACCCCCGCAGCCAGTGTGGTGGGGTTTCTCATTTTCATCTGGCATATTTCAGTTTCCAGCATGATTACACCTTAAGTTTAGAAGGTTTAAATTCTTTCAAGTACAGATTAAATTCTATGAAGTGTTATGTAGTTGGTTGTTTTGCAGGCTTCTTAGTCTTGGATAAAGATTATAACCTAATGGATTATGAACTTTTCCCACACCCGGAACTCCTGGAAAAATGGTTCCAAATGGAGGAGAAGGATTTAACACCTGAGGAGAAGAGTCTCCTGGAAAGGGTGGGCAAAGGGTGTGATGAGATCATTATTGAAACATCACGGAGCAGTTATCATTATCAGGACCTTAAATATCATTCTAAATTCACTTATCAGATCCCCAGTAAAGGTGGGGATTACTTACGGAGTAACCTGGGAGAACTTCTTGAGGAAATTGGTTTTCTGGGTTCAGCAGATGATTTGTGGGGTGTGAAGCGGGAATTAGCCTTCAAGGTTACAGAGCGAAGGTTGAAGGAGGCCTCTCATTCGGGTGATCTTCTACTTATACAGGCCATCCATGCCATTGAGGAGCTGGAAGAAGCTGAGGTTAAACTGGTGGAAAGGATACGGGAATGGTATCCGGTGCACTTCCCGGAGATGGATGTGGTGCGTGATCATGCCCGTTACGTGGAGATGGTGGCTGAGTACGGGGATCGTGACACCATTATAAATTCCGGTGCTCTGGGTGAAACTTCCACTGAAAACCTGGAGCTGAGTCTGGGTGCTGATTTGTCCCCCTCTGATTTGGAGGTGATTCAGGGTTTTGCCCGAACCATACAGTCTATTCAAGATTCTAAAAAGTCAACCACAGATTATGTTGATGTGAAGATGAAGGAAATGGCGCCTAACCTGCGTGATCTGGTGGGTGGCCCTCTGGGAGCTAAAATAATCGCTCACACTGGAGGTATTAAACGACTGGCCCTTTTACCATCCAGCACTGTTCAGATCCTGGGTGCGGAGAAGGCCCTGTTCCGTCACCTGAAAACTGGCGAACGACCACCGAAACACGGTTTGATCTACCAGCATCCTGCTGTCCGGGGTTCCCGGTGGTGGATTCGGGGTAGGGTTTCCCGGGCACTGGCCGGTAAGATCTCTCTGGCGGTGCGTAAAGATTACTTTTCAGGAGAATATGACCCGAAAGTAAAGGAAGGCTTCCAGAAGCGCTTGGAAGAGATAACCAAGGAACATCCCTTCCCTAAACGGACTGAGAAATCTAAGAAGAAAAAGGATAAAAAACGGAAGAAGAAAAAGGATAAGTTCCGTTTTAAGAAGGGCGATTACCAGTATTAAAAGAACAATTAACCACATTATGAAAGATATACCAGTATAAAGGACGATTATCAACATATTACCCGGGGTTGGTTACCTTTAGAAGAATTATTGCCAATATTAGGCATTTTAAGGAATTACCAGCCCATTAATCATTACATTATTCAGTAAATGAATCACTACACCGCAAAGATCTGTTGGAAATTTTCATCGGGACCAAAAAAATGTGAAAAAATGGGATCACTGCAAAACTCATATCCAGGATGTGTATCTAATGACATATGAGTTGGTTTTTTTGGTGGTTCCTCTCATTTAATCTTTAAGAGGTGAGTTAAATGGTAGATGTCGTGGCCACAGTATCCATAATATCCAGTGTCTTTTCAATTATACTGGCAGTTTATGCCATCCAGTTTTCCAGAAGGGTGGAGGAAAGACTCAAGAACAACTTCCTCATATTGAAGGATACCATAGAAGCCAACCAGAAGCAGGCCCAGGAGTGTCTTTCTAACATTGACCGGGAATCAGAGGCCATTAAAAATACAGTGGACCAATCCCATGAAAAACTCCATGAAGCACTAAAGGATATTAAAATCAAACCATAACCAACACTGAATCCGATCGCCTACAACACTGACCCCCTTGGAATCCAGAGATTATACAACCAAAAATAGTATAATAGAATTTAAATATACCACAATAGATTTTAATCCATAATGGATGTTAATAACAATTTTTACAGGTGAATAACCCTTTCCACTGAGAATTGATTATTTACGGGATTATTAACCCCCCTGGTTTTAATTTAGAACTTAGATTTTTTTTAATTTAGAACCCTCTTTTAGGGATAATAATCTGATAACATATATTTATATTACTTGATTATAAATAGGGGATCATGGTCAATGAATCCACCTTCCAAGGAGTGAAGATAAGATATCTGGTTTTATGGATCATCCTATTTTTTATAGTTATGACCGGACTCATCCTGGCATCTCACAGTCTGCTGAAGGGTGCTGAATGGTCAGTGGCCTACGGTTTATTGTTCTATGCACTCATATCCTACTGGATGCTCAGAAACTTCCGGAAAATTCACCTGGATTACTCACGATTCATTGGCCACATACCCCAAAATTACAACTGGCTCTTCCTACTGACCATTGTCTTTGCAGTGATCATCTTCTCCCTGGGCATGAATGAACTCACCCGCTATATCCTATCAACCATTGATCCGGAGATTTTAGGAGAAATTCCCCGCACCAGCCTGTTCTACACACCACAGGACACTCCACTCGCCCCATTCATGAACTTCCTGGATTTTTTAACCGGAGTGATCGCCGCACCTGTTGTGGAGGAGTTACTCTTCAGAGGAGTGATTCTGCACCGTTTCACCTTCAAGTGGGGTTTGAAAAAGGCATTACTGACCTCTTCAATCATTTTTGGACTGCTGCACGCGGACTTCATAGGGGCCTTTGTCTTCGGAATGGTTATGTGCATCCTTTACATAAAAACCGGGACCATTATAATCCCCATCATCGCCCACATGCTTAACAACCTGTTAGCCTATGGTATGCAAATGCTGAGCAATATAAACCAGCAGAACAGTGCCCTGGTATCATCAACACCCCACCCCAGTATTGGAGTGGCAGCCTTTCTCCTGATTGTGGCCGGATTGATTATTTTATATTTCCTCTACCGGAACTGGCCCAAAGTCTACTGGAACCCACCCTACTTCCAGAGGGATTATCAGGGAGTGCAGGAGAATTATTACTACTAAGATAAAGGATTAATGGGAAAAGTACGGGAGTAGTGGAAAGTACCGAATACTGGAAATTACTGAATACTGGAAAGAACTTCGATACTGGAAGTAACTAAAGTACTGGAAAGAACTTAACACTGGAAAATTTAATATGTTGCCAGCCCACAAGGTAATCCAAGAACAACTTTATTCTTATAACAATTAAAGGAACATCTAAAATGGAGTTTAAACTGGAATCTGGAGATAAAATCCGTGGCGTGTATGAACTGGATGGTCACCTGGCCACATCTAACCTCAACCCTGGAGTGAAGGTTTACGGGGAGAAACTGGTGGATTATGAAGATGTTGAGTTCCGCCTGTGGGATCCTCGCCGTTCCAAACTGGGAGCAGCCCTTTTAAAAGGATTAGGAACCTTCCCATTTAAAGAAGATTCCCGTGTACTGTATCTTGGTGCTTCTGCCGGTACCACCCCATCCCATATCTCAGATATCCTCACCAGTGGTGTGATCTACTGTGTGGAGTTCGCCCCCCGTATGATGCGGGAACTTTTAACAGTTTGCCGAGGACGGGATAATATGATTCCCCTACTTGATGATGCCAGTAAACCTGCCAATTACCGGGGATTAGTGGAAAAGGTAGATCTGGTTTACTCCGATGTGGCCCAGCCCAACCAGACTGATATATTCATGGACAACATGCGAATGTTCATGGAGGATGAGGGTCAGGGAATGATCATGATCAAGGCCCGGAGTATTGATGTAACCCGTAAGCCACGGCAGATATTCCGCGAGGAAGCATCCCGGCTAAAGGAACATGGATTCCGAGTGGTGGATAAAATAGACTTGGATCCTTACGAAAAGGATCACCGCTGCCTGGTTTGTGAATTTGCTTTTTAAAAGTTTCTTAAAATAATTCCAGTATGCAAATCTAGGGTGGTAAAAAAATGGGAGTTATCACCTATGACCCATATCAACCCATATTGAATCAACTGAATTCTTTTTCCAATACCCAATTATGTATATTGAATAATCGAATAATGCCCCCAATACTGTTATATTGACTTTTAACACCAGGATTGTTATTTTTTAACATGGAGCTATTATATAGTAGTTGCTTAATAACATACCTTGTGATAATATGTTGAAGTTACATTTTTTAAACGTGGGGCACGGGGATTGTTGTATTTTGGAATTTCCAGAAAAAGTGGCCATGGTGGATATTAACCGGAACAAAAATCCAGACGATGAAACCATGAAGGAACTTATCCGGGCATCCAATCCAGAGAATGCACGTGATATAAGGGGTGAATTGGAAGCCGGTGCTATTGACAAGAAAACCGCCCTTGAAAAGGCTAATTACACCATTCCGGTTCAGGATCCCCTGAAATTTCTGGAAAAGAATAACATTAAATCTATTTTCCGATTCATATCCACCCATCCACACATGGACCACCTCCATGGACTGGGAGAACTGGATAAAAACATGGAAATATCCAATTTCTGGGCCTTGAAAAATAAATTCGGAGCCAACAAATCTTTAGAGAAACCTAACCGGGCTGATGATTGGAGTACCTATCGTAAGTATCGTGACCATACCACTGAAAGTGATAAAGAGGATGAACAATCCAATACCGTGATCCGGCCTATGGATAAATCCATAGGAGAAGACTACACCACCGATGGTATTAAGATCCTGGCACCCACTCCCGAGTTACTGGAGACTGCAGAGCAGGATGGAAGTGCCAATATAATGAGTTACGTTCTCCTGGTGAACTACGGACCCCATAAGATAGTTCTGGGAGGGGATGCTGAAAAGGAAACTTGGCAGTATATACTGGAACAGTACGGTGACCTGATAAAGGATATTACTGTCCTTAAATCAGCCCATCATGGTCGTAATTCCGGTTACCACGAACCAGCCATGCAAGAGATGCAACCCCAATACACCATAGTCAGTGTGGGAGCTAAACTGGACCCCCGACTGGATGCTACTAAAGAATACACCGAGTACACTGAAAACCTCCTCACCACCCGGTGGCAGGGTAACGTGACCATTGAATGCCATGAAAATGGAGACGTGACTTGCTCAACACAATTTGACTACTGAAGTTTAATCCTTTTCAGTACAATAATATGACATAATATAAATACGAGAATACATCATAATAGGGTGAGGGAGAGAAATTTAGGAGTTAGGATAAGTTGTGGGATACTTACCAAAAATATAACCCCCTAAATTTTCCCCTCCCTATAATTTAATCCTAAAAAATAGATTTTTTAATGTTTTTTTATATAATTAGGGATTTTACTTAATTAAGAACATTATCAACCCACCTCTATAGATAAGTAAGAATAATATGCCCCCCACGAATATGGATTGTGGCCTAACCCTATAGTAATGAGGTTCATCCTAAGTTTTATCTGTGAAAGGAGATAATATAGTAATACTTCCATCAAATTAGTTATATAAACTTATGATGGTTAACCATGAAGTCCCTTATTAAGAATAAATTTTGTCAATTTAGAATAATCTGATGCATTGGGTTAAAATCTTTAATTTGGCGAATGTTTCATGAGTAAAAAAGTCACAGCAATCAAATACTGCCAGTGGTGTGGTGATCCCTACGAGGTTAGATCACCCAATCAGAAGTACTGCCCACCGGGTGAGAAGAACTGCAGCAGGGAAGCCAAGCGTGAAAGCTGGAGGAAAGCCTCCCATAAATACCGGGACCAGTATAAGAATGTCCTATCCATTTCCCAGGTTTACAAGCTGGGATCGGGATGGTTGAGTTGCAATCCCAAGAATGATTTTAATGAGGAGTACTTGGCCATCCAGAAAGAGAAAAAAAGGTTGAAGATAAACAGCGTAATGGCCGGGGCCAGCATCTGGGTGCATATGAGCTGGCAATTCTCAATTAGGAACTCGGTACAAAGGGGAAACATCGCCATTGAAGAATTATGGCCTTTCTTAATAGTTTTAGTGGTGTTCCTGCTTCTGGTTTTGATTCTGGGATATGATCCCCTTAAAACGAGTTAACATTCACCCCATCTTATTTGGGCAAAGCTATGAAATAAGTTAATCCAGTAGGTTTACCGTAAGGTTAACCTACTTACCTCCAATTTTTTTTGGCTCGTCTAAATATATCCTCCTTTTTATCATAAACTCAAATTAAAGACTTTTCAATTAATAAATGGATGAATTTTAATTTATTCTTGTTAAAAATATTGAAATGATGAGGTTATAGAGATTTACCGGTTCATGACCATAGAATCTGAACCAAAATATTTAAATACCTTGAGATACTAGCTTAACAAATCCATTACTACCCTGTTGTTATGCAGGATGTGGAAACCCATAATTAGGAATTAATTCCAGAGTAATATGTTCTAAAGGGCCCGTAGCTCAGTCTGGGAGAGCGCTTGGCTTTTAACCAAGTGGTCGCGGGTTCAACTCCCGTCGGGCCCGCTTAGATTTTTTATTATTTTTAAAATTCATTTGAATTCTTTGAGATTCATTGAAAAACCAGTTTTATTTATTCGCCCTACTTGGATCTATAAAAAGTTAGTTTAATATGGAATCTTCAACTATTAAGATTTAGGCAGGGGTACCCGAGCGGACAAAGGGGGTGGACTCAAGATCCTCTGGCGTAGGCCTTCAAGGGTTCGAATCCCTTCCCCTGCACTTATTTTAGGTTTATTTTAAATTTCATTTCATTATGATAATTTATTCACACATTTATCAAAAAAAATTCTATATTGACCCTGATGCGGATTTTTGGGCATTAATGGTTTTCTTAGAACCAGGAGTGCAAAGATCTTCTACTAAAAAAAAGGGTTAAATTGATATAACATGACCAACCATCTGGTTATATTGCAGGGGTACCCAAGCGGTCAACGGGGATAGGTTCAGGGCCTATTGGTGTAGGCCTTCAAGGGTTCGAATCCCTTCCCCTGCACTCGTTCTTATTTTAATAACACCATCTTATCCGGATTTAGTATTGATATTAGATTGTTCTGATATTTTTGATCCATATTGATATTGGATCTTCTAATATTAGACCTCTTAAAAAGAAGGACAGGGAAAACATATTCCCCCTCAACATTATAATCACTTACTTATGACCTTATATCCACTTAACTAAGGATTCTTATATCCACTTAATTAGAACCCTTATATCCACTTAACTAAGGTTATTATATCCGCTTAATTATTTCTTATATCCGTTTACTCATGGTTCTTTTATGTAATTCCACCGCCAGTGCAAAGAAGAGGATTGTGAATACCAGGAGGATTATGAAATCCCATAAAACCGGGAAATAACTGGTTCCCTGAAGGGTGTAACGGACCAGATCCGTGAAGTAAGTTAGTGGTGAGAACAGGGCAATGATCTGTCCCCAGGGAGGCATGGACTCCAGGGGTATGAATATTCCACTGATAAAAACCAGGGGAAATCTCACCAGGGATGAGATCATCATGATGTTAGAGGGGATATTGGATGGTGGGGCAGAGAGTATCAAACCGAATGATGAGAAACAGGCTGAAGCTAGAACCAAACCCAGGAGGAGGGTTAAGGGATGGATTATGCCCACACCCATGAGTAATCCTAACCCCATAGGTAGTAAGGGTATTATGATTCCAAATATGAAAGATGCCAGCATATCCCCCAGGATGATGGTGGTGATGGATATGGGCATGGATATCAGTCTTTCCAGGGTCTGCACCTGGGCTTCCCATGGTGCAATTATGGGTGAGACTGCAGTGGCGGTGAAGAACACAGTCATCCCAATTAAGCCAGATATGAGGAATTCTGGTGAAAGGTTTCGGCTGCCAATGAAGAAGGCTAGGAAGAGGAATAATGGCATCAGGAAGCCGAAAATGATTACCGGCCCCTTGAGGTAATAGATACGGATGTCCTTTTTCATAATCCCCAGGGAGCGTTTGAACTGATCCAGGTTGAACATATTTATCCCTCCTCCCCGGTGAGCTGGATGAAAACCTCCTCCAATGAAGGGGCCATGGTGTTCAAACTCATTATTTTAATGTTTCTGGATTCAGCGAAACTGGTTAAGGAGGCGATAAGGTCACTGACATTGTCAGTTGATATTATGAGATTATCCCCCTCCTTTTTCAGGTCATTGACGTGGGGTATTTTGGTGAGGTTTTCCAGGTTCACGGTTTCGTCAAAGCTTATCTTCACCGAGTGGAGATTTTTAATCTGATTTTTAAGTTTTTCAGGACGGTCTATGGCTGCGATTTTACCATGGTTGATGATAGCCACCCGGTCTGAGAGGTGGCTGGCCTCGTCCATGTTATGGGTGGTTAGGAAGATGGTTTTACCGTTCTGGGGGAATTCCTGGAGTATTTTCCGGATGAGTCTGGTGCTCTGCACATCTAGGCCAGAGGTGGGTTCATCCAGAAAGAGGAGTTCGGGGTCATTCACCAGGGCCATGGCCAGTATCAGCCTCTGTTTCATTCCCTTGGAGAAACCCTTCACCTTGTCATCCTTCCGCTGGTAGAGTCCCATTTTTTCCAGGAGATTTTTAGATCTTTCCTCAGCAGTTTTACGGGGGATCCCGTAGAGTTCAGACATTAGGATCATGTTCTGCCAGGCGGATAGGTCCACGTAGGCATTGGATGTTTCTGGAACCACTCCAATATTCTGTTTGGCCTTTAAAGGTTCCTTCTGGATGTCATAACCCATGATCACTGATTCACCCTGATCTGGTTTGATTATCCCGGTAAGCATCCGAACCGTGGTGGTTTTACCTGCACCATTAGGTCCCAGGAATCCGAATATCTCACCCCTTTTGACCTCAAAACTCACACCATCCACGGCAGTAATGTTATCATAGATTTTAGTGAGGTTTTGAGCTTTAATAACACTATCCATTCATTATCACCTGATTATTGTAGTGGAAATCTCCCATTGACAAATTTATGTCATTTGAATGTCCTTGGAAAAAAATCATTGTTTCTTTTCACATTTCAAACATAATTTAGTGTTGCGGTTGGTTTTAAAACCTATTCCACACTTTGCACATACTACCTGATGAAATAATGGTTCCTTTCTTATCTGGAATTTAGCTGCTTTGATGGAACAGTTGTAATTCCACTTGACGGTGGCTTTTGCCTTCCGATCCAGAGCTTCCTCAGCGTACCTCTTTTTTAAGGCTTCCTCCTCACGTTTCCGTTTTAAAATTTTTTCATCATCGGACACCATTGAAACCCCCCTGAAGATCAGGCAATTATTCTTTTTCTCCCCTAACCACTATAAATGAGCCTTCACTGTGCCCTTCCTTCACGGGCTCCCTGTCTGTTACCACCACAGGAGATTTTGATAGGGTCTGTCTCAACTGGAAATCCTTGAAATGAGCCTTTTCCAGATGATGAGTGACTTCTTTTACTGAGTAGAATCTGGCCTGCTGGTAAAATGTGCTTTCTCCTTTATGTTCCTGATAGAAATGACCCAATGGACTTCCAGCATCTATGAATCCTATTATAATTGAGCCATTGGGTTTTAAAACGCGGTTTGCTTCCAGGAGTGCTTTTTCAATGTCATCTAGAAAGCAGATAGTGGTGACCATTAAAATATAATCGAATTCCAGGTCAGAAAATGGTAGTGATTCAGCCATACCCTGGACGAATTTTACACCTCTTTTACGCGCTATTTCCCCCATTTCCAGGGATGGGTCAAGGCCCCATTTGATCTTCAGGGGTCCGGCAAAACGTCCACTGCCCACACCAACCTCCAATCCTTTCCCACCCCGAGGTAGTAGTTCTTTAACTGCTTCCAGTTCTGACTGGTAAATTAGAGGATTTTTATCATACCATTCATCGTATTTCTGGGCATGAATTTGGAAGGGTTTAATTTTGGGCATGATCTTTCACTCAACTAAATTTAATATTGGTGATGATTGGTCATGAAGAAATATGATTACTAAAAGGCCTGTGGCCTTACTTATACTATTTTTATTTTTTAACAGGTTCATTTTTTTACGTGAATATTTTTATATCCAGAAAAATATTCCATCTATTTTTTCCCGGTAAGTCTAACTCCCATCTGGAAGGCCTTTTCACAGTCCAGGGGGAAGACTTCCCGGTGCCTTTTTAGTTTTTCTTCAGGATTGAAACGTGATGAAACATATTTATCATAATCATCAAACTGGTAGGTGTCAGTGACATATATGGATTCTGATTCGCCGATTATGCGTTCTGTAAGTTTTTTGGTGGTGTTAAAATAGTGATGGTATCCTATTTCTTCCAGTAGTTCTTCAACCACACCCATGGTGTAAATAAATCCCACCGGTATTCTTCGGGGGAAAAGGGTTGACCCTTCCTTATCATAGACCAGGTAGGGGAAGATAAGTCGTTCCATGAAGGATCTCATCTCCCCGGTGGCAGTTCCCAGGTAAATGGGGGACGCAAGGATGAGGGCATCGGCTTCTGCAATCTTTCCTAAAACCGGGGTTAGATCGTCCCGTGCTGCACAGTTACCATAACTTTTCCCACTTTTTAGTTTACAGGCAAAACAGCTTTTACAACCCTTATATTCCAGGTCGTAGAGGTGTATGAGTTGGGTTTCTGCTCCCTGGGATTGGGCTCCTTCCAGGGCTTTCCCAAGCAGGGTTGCAGTGTTACAGTTCTTCCGGGGGCTTCCATTAATTCCAATGATTTTCATATCTAATCTCCAATTATTTGATAAAATCAACACCGGCCATTATAGTCGTATTTTTTTGTTAATAGCTATCCACTATTGAAAACTTTCATAAGAATAAAAATGTATTCTTAAATTGATATTCTGTTTTCTATTTGCTATTCTGAGGTTTATTGGCAGGGGAGGGGATTGGACCAAAATCCTTTTCGAAATCACTTATCTTTTCACTTAACCAAATAGTTAGTTCTTTGGCAGCCAATGGTGATAATATTAGTTCTGATTGAACTTCTCGTATAACATTAAGTTGTTTTGATTCGAATATCTGGTCAACTGGTGTTGGTGTTTCAGAGTACAGAAATATTCTGAATTCATGGGGAGTATAACCCCCAAAAGCACCACTGGCATGGATTTTAGGAGACTCCGAAGGTATAAATAGCGGAATTTCCTGTTCATCTTCTTGTTTGCTTATTTTGATTCCCCCTCTATTTTGATATTATTCATGTCAAAGGGCGTGTGGAAATTTTTATTGTTGTTTAGTAAAGATAAATAAGACGCTCTGGCAGGTTCAATAATTCCACTGGGTACGTCATCGGGAGATGTTTCTATGGAAAGTTTTATTCTACGCAGATATTCTTCGTCCTCTATAAGTGCAATTGATAATGCTCTCTGGTCTTCAGGGTTTAGCCCGTATTGAGTGGGTCTTCCACTGATAGAAATTACAATTCCTACTTTTTCTAACTTGTGGAGATGGTTGTATACTGTTTTTTCAGAAATATCAGTCATTCGAGCTAATTCTGATGCAGATAGTTTTTCTCCCCATCTTTCAGCTAGTTCTTCCAGGATCCTCACCCTTGCCGTATCACCAAATATCTCTTTTAGGAAGTAAGACACAGAAACTCCTCCTTTTTTATCATTATTATAATAATTATAAGATCATTAATATATTTTTTTACATTTAGTGAAATTTTTTTCAGAACAATGTTAAACCCTATTGACGAAGTTCACCATAATGTTAAGAGTTTAATAAGAATGATTATTAATTAAAAGATGGAAAAATAATGTTTGATGAATGAAGTTGATTATATAGTTGCTGAGTTGTCCGTGTGTGAAAAGAGAATCCTTAAAATTATTGGGAGGATTAATGCCTCCCCTAATAAAAATTTTCATCGGATTACTGTCCACAAAAAGGCTAGAAATGAAGAATTACCCTACGTTGATTCTATACTCGGTAATTTTTTGCACAAAGGATTGATAAGATACTATCGTGCACCAGACAACTTTGCAACAACTCATTTAGGATTTAAAGTAGCGCAGAGACTGAAAGAAGAAGACTATAATAATAAGTATCCTGGGATGCGAATTATTAGAAGATAAATTACATTATAATAACTGTTGAGTTCTTAGTTATGACCCTAAAATGTGAATCCCACGCACACACCTTTTTTATTTTATATCGAGTGACTCTCCAATCATCAATCAACATATTTCACGTGGCATTCAGTTGTTTTAGTGATTTCATCCATTGTTCCCACATAGGTTGCAAAGAATCCATCGGTATCAGCGTACACTGGCTTGAATCCCTGTTTTTCAGCATCTTCCATGGTTGTCTTAAGAAAATCCCTACCCCAAGCAGTGATGGATTCTGAACATTGCAGACTGTACCACCGGAAGGTGCTGTGATTGTATAATCCATAAAAGGTGTTGGCCAGTCTTTTCAAGGCTTCCTGTTGAGCATTCAGGACTTGAATCTGCCAATCATCCGTGGATTCATCCATTTTGGATTTGATTTTTACCCGATCCTGGAGTATCTGGCCAATGGCCGATGGTATGAATCCCACTGGTTCTTTCCTGAATTTATAACCACTCTCGGGTGAAACATGACAATCATCCCTGTTCAATTCCTGCTTATCAGTGAAGCTGTCCGGGGAGATGTTCTTGGATATTATTATACTGGGGTAGAGGCTTCTGAAATCAAAGTAGACAATATTCTCGTGCAAACCCTTAACTGGCTCCTTAACATAACCACCCACCACATGGATAGCTTCCCGATGGGTTACTTCAGATGGGCTGGGTTTATTCGGCACCAGATTTTGGTACTGGAATGATTTTCTGATTAAATACCATTCAACCATTCTCCCAGAGGCCATACGGGATATGTCGAATAATGGTTGGCCTACAATACGGGTTAACTCTGTGCTGAGGGGTATCATCCTCTCCCCGATCCGGGTAACTGCCACTGCATCATCCAGGGAGTAGTGAAAGAGAGTTTCCAGTCTACGGCCCCCTTCATCCCAGTAGATGTGGATTTCATCTCCAGGGATGTCCATTTTCGTCTCCCCAAATAGTTCCCGGTAAACATGTTCCAGGGTGTGACGCGCCAGATGCAGGTAACGGCGGATATTGAAGTACAGGTCAATATGGACCCGGCCTTTGATCATTGCCGAGTTGGTGAAACCTGTTCTGGTGAACCGGGGTGGGGATCCATCGATTCCCAGCTTGAGAGGCACCCCCAGTTTAGCGGCCCGGTCCCGGATGTAGGGGAGGTCGAAGGAGTCTGAATTATAGCCCAGGATGATATCCGGGTTTTCTGATTCCACAGTTTCCACGAATTTCTCCAGTAATTCCTTCTCATCACTCACCACTTCCACAAAGTCTAAGGAGGATTCCTGGTGGTTGGAGGAATCTGGAGGGTTTTTGGTGGATAAGACTTTCCTGAAGCCCTGGTTACTGGAGAAACTGATGATAATGATGGGGTCCAGGTCTGATTGGGGCATGCCCCGGGGGTTGTAGACCTCAATATCAAAACTTAAAACCGTGAATTCTGGTAGGCTGGAGTCCAGTGGTTGGGGATGATTTTCCATCTGGAAGATGCAGGTTTTTGGTGTTCTGATATTTTCAGATCCTTCGGTTGGCCCTTGTGTTCCCTGTAAAAATTGGGCTGGATTTAAGACCGTACCCTGTACTTCCACCACGTTAAGGGGAAATAATCCTTTATCTATCAGGTATCTGCGGTAAAATGGAATATCATGTTCTCTGATTTCCCCTACAGAAGGTAGTTTTAATATTTTCTCCATGAGTTTGGGGATATCCCGGGGATGTTTGAAGGTTACCTTCAGGACCTCTTTCCGTTGCCCCATGTCATTCCTGGAGACCTTTTCCACCGAGATAAGTTTTAATTCACTTAACTCGTGGATACAGTCAGTGACACGGTGAGGATCAGAAGGGATGACGTATATGTAGGGTTTGAAGCTCTTATCCAGGGCTATGATGTGCCCTTCTTCATTTTCTCCCACGAGTTTACCGAATAACCTTATAACTGGTTCCTGATTCCGGGTGACGTAATCAATGTCCAGGAGAACGAATTTTTTAGTCTGCATTGGGCTTCACTAATATCACTTGGTAGATGTTACTATGATGAGTGATAAGCCAAGGCAGTTGAGGTAGAGGGAGTGATAAGTAATCTGAATGATAAGTAATCATAATTACCATCCCTTCACTTATCTGATAAAAAATAAGGAATGGGGAGTGTTTAAACTGTGACTGAGTTAAAAACTGCAACTGAGTTAAACTGTGACATGATTAAAACTGCAATTCTTTTATGCTCTGGAGGGTGGAACATAAAAAGGTGACAGTTCCTTTCTCTTTTTCAGTATCCCTGATAAGTTTTAAGGCAGTTTTCCTCCAGAGTTCCCCGGGATTTTCACCTATAACATCAGCTGAGCCCCTTAGATCACCCTCAGATAATTGGTCAGGATCAGGTGGGGATATGTCTTTAAGCCATAAATCAACTTGAGCTTCTTCTCGGGATAGGTTTTCAGGCCATGATTCATCAATTAAGATTCTGAATCCATCTTCTTCTTCAGGGAGTTGGTATATTCCTTTTATTTTCAACATATGAATCACCCATAATGGTTAATTTATCATGATAAAACATGATGATCAATTTAACATTATTAATCATGATATATAAAATTAACGGATTTCAATGCAACAATCAGCATGGCCTGAATCCAGATATAAGTAACTAAAATTAAAAATAAACGGAATTTATAGACGAATCCTATCCTCATTTTTGGGTATTCCCTTTTCCACGTTGATCCAATGTTCATCCTGATATAATTCATATTCCCCAAAACAACAGGGAATACCCTTAGCAGTGGTTGCATCAGGACCATCCATGAGCTGGAAATGAAGGTGAGGTGCGGTTGAGTTACCAGAATGACCCACATTCCCTAAAAGATCTCCAGGTTCGATTAAATCACCATTTTCTACTTTCACCGAACCGGTTTTCATATGACCCAGAAATGCCCACACCCCATCCCATACTCCTTCACCCTGAATTATCACGAAATTACCGGCAATATCCTGGATGTTATGTTTGTGGGGATCGAAAAACCAGGCATTCTTAAAGGCCACTGAGATATCACGGAGTGGCTGTACAGGGTCGCGTTCAGGGTATCCGTCAAGAGCTTCCACTACCATGCCAGAAATAGGTGAGTAGATAGGTTTTCCATAGGAGTAGCAGTCCGCCAAATGCACCCGACCTAGAATATGATCCAGGGTGCTTTTCCTGTGGAATTTAACCGGTTTTTGGGTCCAGTCAACCTGCATGAGGTCGAAGGCATAGGTTGATGCGAACGAATGAGTACCATGACTGGGAACTTTAGATCCAGGGCTGTTTACGACCATCCACTCACCCTTAAGGGGGGATTTTATAAGTACAGGTTCCATAATTATCTATTCCAGACCATATCTATATACTTCATAATTCTTTATCCAACCAGAACTCATAGGTCACACTTACCCCATCAAACAACCCTAAAAACAGGAGCATCAGGGTTTTTTAGGTTATTTTAAATATATTTATCAATATTACATCTATTCAATGGAAGTACATTCCCAGGTTTCGGCCTCGGTGTCTATGGTGGCGTATAATTCTGTTTCCACATCATTGAAGAGGTCTTCACAACCGAATTCCAGGTCTTCTGATTTTTTAACCGCGTACATTCTTCCCCGGGCACTCTTGACCACTATATCACCCTCGCGTGTTATTCCAATAACTAATTGTTTGATTTCCTTTGCCATTTTCTTAACTCCTGATAATTTAATATGGTTAAATTTTAAGTCCATAATTCCAGGGGACTTACATGTCTAATATTTAATCAGATTATCAAATATTTTTATGGTCGAATTATTTCCCTAAGACAATAAAATATAAAAAAGAAGATAAAAATAATTTTATCCCCATAGTAACCTTTCCGTAATTAAATGGCTGATCAGCCCTATTTTAGGTTAATTATGGGGTTGCCTAGCTGATTAAGTCAGGTCAAAGCGGTCCAGGGTCATCACCTTGTCCCAGGCCCTTATAAAGTCCTGGACGAACTTCTCCTGGGAGTCTTCACAGGCGTAGACTTCGGCCACTGCCCGGAGCTCGGGGTTGGAACCGAAGATGAGGTCCACCCGTGTAGCTGTCCACTTGGGTTTGCCGGTTGCCCTATCATGCCCCCTGAACACATTTTCGTCTTCTTTTGACCATTCGGTTTCCATGTCCAGCAGATTCACGAAGAAATCATTGGTGAGTGTTTCAGGTTTCTCAGTGAAAACTCCATGGGTTGACCCTTTGAAGTTAGCATTCAAGACTCGCATACCACCAATGAGAACCGTCATCTCCGGGATGGTCAGGGTCATAAGTTGTGCCTTGTCCACCAGTAACTCTTCCGGCCTGAGTGTGCTTTCTGCTTTCTGATAGTTTCTGAATCCATCGGCGAATGGTTCGAGAACTTCAAAGGATTCCACATCAGTATCTTCTGGTAGGGCGTCCATGCGTCCCGGTGTGAATGGTACGGTTACATTGTGTCCTGCATTTCTGACAGCCTGCTCCACACCAGCACAACCTGCCAGTACTATGAGATCAGCCAGAGAAACCTTCATATTACCAGTTTGGGCCTGGTTAAATTCCTTCTGGATGTCTTCAAGTGTCTGGAGCACCCTTGCTAGCTGGTCTGGTTGGTTAACCTCCCAATCCTTCTGAGGTGCCAGGCGGATGCGGGCACCGTTGGCCCCACCACGATAATCAGAACCACGGAAGGTGAACGCCGAGGACCAGGCCGTGTAAACCAGTTCCCTTATTGGGAGATTGGTGGACAGTATCCATTCTTTAAGGGTGGTGATGTCTTTTTCATTGATTAATTCATGATCAACTGCGGGGATGGGGTCCTGCCAGATGAGATCCTCGCGGGGTACCTCTTCTCCCAGGTAGCGTGATTTGGGTCCCATGTCACGGTGGGTTAGCTTGAACCAGGCCCGGGCGAATGCATCGGCAAGTTCCTCCGGGTTTTCGTAGAAGTGTCTGGAGATCTTTTCGTAGGCTGGGTCAAAACGTAAGGAGAGGTCGGTGGTTAGCATGCCTGGGGTGCGTCGTTTGGATGGGTCGTGGGGATCGGGCACGGTATCTTTGCCTGCTTCGCCCTTGGGCTTCCACTGGTAGGCTCCGGCTGGGCTCTGGGTGAGTTCCCATTCAAATTCAAAGAGGATCCTGAAGAAGTTGTTATCCCACTGGGTGGGGGTGTTGGTCCAGATTACTTCCGGTCCACCGGTGATGGTGTCGTTACCCTTACCGGTGCCGAGTTTGTTCTTCCAGCCCAGGCCCTGTTCCTCGATTGGTGCGGCTTCAGGTTCCGGGCCCACCAGTGCCGAGTCGCCGGCACCGTGGGTTTTTCCGAAGGCATGGCCACCAGCGATGAGGGCCACGGTTTCCTCGTCGTTCATGGCCATCCTGGCGAAACTTTCCCGGATGTCATGGGCCGCGGCGATGGGGTCTGGTTTGCCGTCTGGTCCTTCCGGGTTCACGTAGATCAGTCCCATTTCAATGGCGGCCAGTGGTTTTTCCAGTTCACGTTCCCCGGTGTGTCGGGTGTCGGTGAGCCATTCTGTTTCTGAGCCCCAGTAAACGTCTTTTTCTGCTTCCCAGATGTCTTCACGCCCTCCACCGAATCCGAAGGTCTCGAAGCCCATGGATTCCAGGGCCACGTTACCGGCCAGGATCATGAGGTCGGCCCAGGATATTTTCTTGCCGTACTTTTGTTTGATGGGCCAGAGCAACCGGCGGGCCTTGTCCAGGTTGGCGTTATCGGGCCAGCTACTTAGGGGTGGGAAGCGCTGGTTACCGTTGCTACCCCCTCCACGGCCATCACTGATACGGTAGGTTCCGGCACTGTGCCAGGCCATTCGGATGAATAATGGTCCGTAGTGGCCGAAGTCTGCTGGCCACCATTCCTGTGATTCGGTCATGAGGTCCTGGAGGTCCTTCTTCACAGATTCCAGGTCCAGGCTCTCGAATTCACGGGCGTAGTTGAAATCCTCATCCATGGGATTGGACTTCGCGCAATGCTGGCGCAGGACATCCAAATTCAACTGGTTCGGCCACCAATCAACGTTCTTCAAGCCACCCATAAGGCTCTTTTCACTTTTTTCATCCATAAATTCCACCCTCTTTTTTACCACGTCTAATTCAAATATTTTAATTTTCACCAAAAACTGTGAATTTCGTGTTTTTAGAGCTAATTACTATCTGATAACATTCTTTTAGAAAATATGTTGTTTTAATATTTTCTAACGTTTATTTATTAGTTACAACTTTTATTTGAAAATTTTTATTTAGTTGTACTGGTAAATTTTCATAAATTTTCTACGAATGTAGATTGAGGCTTCCAATTTAATCTACTAAAAATAAAATCATATTACAGAACCATGCCATGTAGATCCAACACCCATATAAAAAAAAATCAAGCTTCATAAATAAAAAAAAAGAAATATTTAACTTATGTAGCACTAGCAGTTGTGTAAGCATCGTACATACCGTAAAGCCAAACAATGATGTAGAGTATATACGCAATGATCCCCAATAAAAAGATTGTTGCTAATGCTCCCAATATCAATGCTACGATGAAAATTATTATCCCCTTCATTATATTTCCAGCGTACACTGTACCAATACCCGGCAAAAAGAAAGATATAATCAGGGCCAATATAGGATTTGCCATTTTTTTCACCTCCTATACTTCATATATTACAATTGGTTTAACTAGTTAATATTTTTTACTTCAATGCTAAAACTGAAACTACTAAAATAATGATTTTTACTGGATCCTCATACCCGAAAAGCATAACTACAGTGGGATACAGTAGAAACTCAGTGAAGTTAGTTTTGCAGCTTCGAATTAGAATAGTCTGTTTTCCCTGACCCAATGCTTCGATGGTCGCGTTCCATTCTTTAAGGCATTTATGTGTTGATTTCATTCAACCCATTATTTAGTTAAATAGCAGATTTAGCCCATTCTTCACAAACAACCTTAGCTTGCTCTAAAACTATTTCAACTGCCTTATCCCTGTTATCCGGAGGATACTGGTGTTTTTTAAGGATTCGCTTAACTGCCACTCTCATTTTAGCCTGAACGTTTTCTCTTAATGTCCAATCAATGGTTATATTATGTTTAATGGTCCTGACAAGTTCCATGGCAATTTTTTTAAGTTCTTCATTACCTAAAACTTCTTCAGCATCTTTATTAACCAGCAGTGCATCGTAAAAAGCAATTTCGTATTCAGTGAGGCCTAACTCTTCACCCCTTTGATCTGCTTCTCGGAGCTTTTTGGCAATATCGATTAAAGTTTTAATAACTTCTTTGCTATCAACTGGACGCTGTTTATATTTTTCCAGGGCATTTTCGAGCATTTCTGCAAATGATCTGGCTTCAACTAAATTTTTCCTGGACCTGGTCTTTATCTGTTCAGCTAAAAGTTTCTCCAGTAATTCAGCTGCCAGGTTCCTTTGAGGCATTTCCTTTACCTCTTCCAGGAACTCATCAGATAAAATAGAAATATCCGGGTTTTTGAAACCTGAAACATCTTTAGAACCAATTATTTCAACAACACCCTCTGATGTCAGGGCATCAGAGACTATCTGTTTTATAGCTAGTTCCATTTCTTCCTTGCTGAGTTTTTTCTCACCAGTATCTTCTGTTTTAACAAATTGAGCTCTTAAAGCCTTAAAAAAGCCAACTTCATCCCTTATTTTTAGAGCTTTTTCATGGGGAACTGACAGTGCAAAAGCCTTGGAAAGTTCATTAACATTCTTCAGATACCTGCTTTTACCATCATTAAGTCCCAAAATATGGTCCATTCCACCCATAAGAACTCTTAACTGTTTGGTAGTGTCTGTGGTGAAGTATCTAGTGTAGTCAAAGCCGTGAAACATGGACTTAACTATGTCATATTTTTCCAGCATTAAACCCACAGCTTTATCCTGATCAAATGCTGGTTTTCCTTTCCCACCACCTACGGTATAATCCTGAATAGCTTTTTTAAGTTCTGCTGCAATCCCCAGATAATCAACTATTAATCCACCTTCTTTGTCCTTGTAGACTCTGTTTACCCTAGCAATGGCCTGCATCAGGCCGTGGCCTCTCATAGGTTTGTCCAGGTACATGGTGTGAAGGTTGGGTACATCGAAACCGGTAAGCCACATGCCCCTTACAATTACCAGTTTTATTTCAGATTTGGGGTCTTTGAAGGTTTCACCTATTTCTCTTCTACGGGGTTTGTTTCGGATGTGATCCTGCCAGTTTTCAGGGTCTGAGGCAGAACCGGTCACTTTATCAAAGTTTGTCTTAAAAGTTGCTATTTTTTAGTCGGGAAAAACATTCACTCACTTCTTAAAAATTCCCCCAACTTTATGAAAATTGAATATAAACCTTTCTATTATTCTATGAAGTGAATACTTTATATTAAGGGAATATGTTAGAATATTTCATGTAATCTGTTAAACAAGCATAAGGGAGGTGAAACGATAAGAAAGCAAACAATTACATACAAATATTTGATTCCTTTACTGCTTATGACCTTAACAGTACTGTTTTTTGCCAATACTGTTTCTGCAGCGGGTGAAGCCATTTTTGTGAATGGTTCATCCGGACTGGATACCAATGATGGTTATTCATGGAGTACACCAAAATTAACCATTCAAAACGCCACTGGAACCGTAAGCTCCAACGGAGTGGTGACCATTGCCGATGGTGTTTACTCAGGAACCGGCAACACCAACATCACCATTAACCAGAACATGACCATACAGGGCCAAAGCCAGACCGGGACCATAATCAATGGAACAGACACTAACTGGATATTCACCATCACATCTGGTGTGAATGTTAACATCCTGAATTTGACATTTACCAATGGAATTGGATATAGAGGTGGTGCTATCTACAACCATGGAGATTTAACCGTGGATAATTGTACATTCACCAACAATACTGCAACAAGCCCTGAGCAAAAAGGTGGAGGTGGAGGTGCTATCTGCAACTTTGCGGATGAAGGCCCGATTACAACTACTGTAACCAACTGCATATTCAAATATAATAATGCAGCAGTGAGAGGTAGTGCAATAATGAATTACTGTGGTATCACTGATCATTACATTATTAGTACAGTGACTAACTGTAACTTCACCAATAACACCGCACAGGGCCTGGGTACTATCTACAATCTTGCCGATAATGGTTATGTTAATAGTACTGTGACTAACTGTATATTCACCAATAACACCGCAACATCTCAGGGTGGTGCTATAGCGAATTACTGCGGTAATTCAGGTTCAATTACCAGTACTGCAATAAATTCTACCTTCAATAGTAACCATGCTAATTATGGTGGTGCTATAGCCCTTTGGCTAAATGGTGGTTTCATTAATTTTATTGCAACTAGCTGTACATTCACCAATAACAGTGCAACTATTCTTGGCGGTGCTATTTACAGTACTATTTGGCAGGGCGGTTCTGTTAATTTAACAGCTCATTTCAACAGTTTTGTTAGAAACATCGCGAGTGCAGGTAGTGCAATATGTAGGGAAAGAGGTTCTGTGAATGCTACACTAAACTGGTGGGGATCTAATGTTGATCCAACTACGGTTCCTAACCTCATATCTGGCATTGTGGATGCTAACCCTTGGGTTATTTTAACTGTCAATGCAACCCCCAGCACCATCAACAACGGTGAAACATCAGCCATTACCGCTGATTTCAACCATATCAATGGTGGTGGTGATCTAGTGGGAGGACACATACCTGATGGGCCTATAACCCTGGACATACCCTGGGGAAGCTTCACTAATTCTGGAACTAGTCACTCCTTTACAGGAAATACTGTTGCGGGTGCTATGTCCGCCACATTTTATGCCATTGAAGGTGCATTGAATCCATTGTTCAATCCAGTTATGGTCAGCGTAACTGCAGATGGATACACTACCAGTGACTCAGAGTCAGCTTACATTTCAATTAACCCACTAGTTTACCTCAACATCACCAAGACCGCTAATGTGACCACTGCTAATGTAGGGGATCTAGTCAGGTATAACATCACTATAACCAACAAGGGCCCGGATAATGTAACTTCTATTACACTAGAAGATATTTTACCCCTTGAAAATGGACAAGTACCAGAGTATGTATCCCCACCGCCGGACAGCTTAGCCTATATTCCAGAAGGTGCAAAACTTACATGGACTAACATCTTAGACGCTTTTGGAGGTATATTACAGCCAGGTAATGCTATTTCGGTTTTGATTGATGTGCGCATACCGTCTTCGGCAGCGGGCACTATCTTTACTAACAAAGCAAACATCACATCCAATGCATATCCCTACTTCAACGAAACTACAGCCAATGTGTATGTTAACCAGGCCACTGTGGAGCTGAACAAGACCGCTAACAACACACGACCAAACGTTGGCGAGACCGTGCTCTTCACCATTGTAGCTAAAAACAATGGCCCCAGTACTGCAAATAATCTGATTGTCACCGACACTCTACCAGCAGGTTTAGACTTTGTAAGCTGCACTGGAGGTGGTGTTTGGGATCCAGTTACCCGTACTGTTACCTGGCCGGCTGCAATTGTGGCAAATGGTGGTAACGTGACCTATTACCTCACTGCACTGGTAAATTCAACCAGTCTAGCTGGTAACAACATCACCAACGTGGTAAATGAAACCCATTCGGAGTATCCAACTAGTTCAACAGCTAACTGTACAGTCTATGTGCCTAAAGCAGACCTCTACATTCAGATAACCAGTGACAAGAACAATCCCTCTGTGGGTGAAACATTCACCCTAACTTACAAACTGGGAAACAACGGACCAGACACAGCAGACAACGTAACCATAACCATACCATTACCCGAAGGATTTGTAATATCCAAAATTGAGGGCGATGGAAACTGGACTGTAAATGGAAACACATTAACCTGGACCATGAACAACGTTACCGTAGGCGACCCCTACCTGTACATCTCAGGATGGACCACCGCACCCGGTAATTACCTGTTCACCGCATCAATAACCTCAGATACCTTCAGCATCAACAGCATGGGAATTAGCCCCCTCACCCTAAATGCACAACCAACAGTAAACGCAGCAACCACAACTAAAACAGTGGGAATGCAAACCACCGGAACACCAATAGTACCACTGGTCTTAGCAGCCCTCAGCGTACTGGGAGGATTAGTCGCAACCCGGAAAAAACAATAAAAGGATTGATGATTTCACATAAGATCTGATGAATCCTTTTCCCTTTTTTTTATTTAAATAAACAGTTTTTAGATAAGTAATATTTTCAAATTGTAGAGTTATCCCTGATAACAATATTTAGGTTATCTTAATAATTTTCCTTCTTTTATGAAAATTGAATATAAACTTTTCTATTTTTTTATGATGTGAATACTTTATATCAATTGGTATGTTAGAATACAAAGTGTAATCTGTTTAACAAGCATAAGGGAGGTGAAACGATAAGAAAGCAAGCGATTACATACAAATATTTGATTCCTTTACTACTTATGACCTTAACGGTACTGTTTTTTGTCTGTACTGTTTCTGCAGCTGATGAAGCTATTTTTGTGAACGGTTCATCCGGACTGGACACCAATGATGGTTATTCATGGAGCTCGCCGAAATTAACCATTCAAAACGCAACAGGAACCGTAAGCTCCAATGGAATGGTAACCATCGCCGATGGAGTTTACTCAGGAACCGGCAACACCAACATCACAATTAACCGGAACATGACCATACAGGGCCTGAGCCAGACCGGGACCATAATCAATGGAACAGACACTAACTGGATATTCACTATTGCATCTGGTGTGAATGTCACCATCTGTAATCTGACATTTACCAACGGAATCGCATCTAATGGTGGTGCTATCCTAAACCATGGAATATTGTCCATTTCGGACTGCACATTCACCGAGAACACTGCCACTCATTGGGGTGGTGCTATCTTCAGCTATTCAAATGGATATAAAAATGTAATGTCATTGACAGACTGCACATTCACTAAAAACAATGCATTAGACGGTGGTGGTGCTATTGCATATCTAAATACTTGCAATGTGACCAATTGTACATTCCTGTATAACTCTGTAACTGGTGCGAATTCATGGTGCGGTGGTGCTATCGGTGCATATAGCCTTAGTAGTTCTACTGTTACTGGGTGTACCTTCGTTGGAAACTCTGTAGATCCAATTCCTAGTAGTTTCGGTGGTGGTGCCATCTACGTTTATAATGCCGCTTTAACAGCTCATTTTAACAGGTTCTACGATAACTCCGCCAGGTTAGGTAGTGCTTTAGCATATAATGTTGTGGACATAAATGTGGTAATAAACGCAGAAAATAACTGGTGGGGATCTAATGTTGATCCAACTACGGTTCCTAACCTCATATATGGTCCAGTGGATGCTAAGCCCTGGATTATTTTAACTGTCAATGCAACCCCCAGCACCATCAACAACACCCAAAACAGCTTAATCACCGTGAGTTTAAACAACTACAGCTCAGACGGTACCTCATCCAGTCCTTTAGACCCTAATCTGGGCTATATACCAGATGGTGTTCCAGTTACCTTCAGTTTAATTGACGGATCACTGGGAACTCTGGGATCACAAACCGGATTTATCAATGGTACTGCCAGTATTATATTCACTGCAAATACCGTTGGAGTTCAACACGTAAATGTAACAATCGACAACGAAAACAGAACCACAACCATCACCATCAATCCCAGTGGACATGTGAACATCACTAAAACCGCTGATAACGATACTCCGAATTATTGGGATGGGGTTACATTTACCATCAACGCACTTAATGAGGGACCTGACGATGTGGAAGGTCTTGAAATCACCGACATCTTACCAAATGGTTTGACACTAATTTCTGCAGACACCCATGGTTTCGGAAGCTACAATTCAGGCATCTGGAACATAGGAAAACTAGCCAATGGCACAAACGCAATTTTAACCCTATTTGTGAATGCCACCAGTACTGGAACTTTCACTAACTGGGCAAATGTAACTGCACAAACCACCTATGACCCTGAACCATGGTCCCAGGACAACACTATCATAACTGTTCCCTCCGCTGCTGACATCGCTGTTGAAAAATCATTCTACGACTATGACGGTGAGTATGAGATTACCAGTGCCAATTACTGGGATGTTATCTCCACCCGGATTCTTGTAACCAACAATGGACCTGACACTGCCACTAACGTGGTTATATCAGATATTTTTGGTTCAGGTCTCAGCTTCGCGGATAAATGGTGGGTTATATGGGATATTAATGACTGGTATTGGAACTTGAATGATGCTTCCTTTGATCCAGTAACAATGACCTGGACCATTCCATCACTACCTGCGGGTCAGACCGCAGCCCTGGATATAATGACCAACCTCACCACTACCGGCACACTGCACAACTACGCTGAATTAGTGTCAAGTGAAACCTACGATTGGAACCACACAAACAACAACGACACTGCATACCTAACCGTGCCTGAAGCAAGTTACATATCTATTAACAAGGAATTCAGGGACCTTCCATGGGGTAATGTGATAACCACGGCCTACTACCATGACAAGATCTACGCCATTGTGAAGGTGCATAACTCAGGACCAGATAGTACATCTTCAGTAAATATCTTGGATCTCTTAGATGGCCTAACCTGGACCGGGAACTACTATGTTTACCGAACTGTAGGATCATATCCCAATACAGAATCCGCGTGGGTATTCAATGACCCTGAACATTCATTTAATGGAACAAACTGGGATGTAGGTTCCCTGTCAACCATGATTGGTAGTTCTAGATGGCTGGCAATTGAAGTTTTCGTGAACCAGACCGGAACAGTATCCAACTATGCAGAAACACTAACCCAGAGCACATCGCCTTACCAGGGATATGCTAACTACACTGCATATTTAACAGCAGATATGATACCATCAAACATCACGGTGGATGATGTCACGGGGAATAAAGGTGACACAGTCACTTTAAAAGGTGTTTTAACCGATTACCGGGGTAATGCCCTGGCTGGTGAAACTGTTGAGTTCTGGATTGACGGTGCTAAAGTTGGTGAGAACACCACAGACAGCACAGGAACCGCATTGTTCAACTACATTATCAGCCAGTCCCCGGGAAACCACACTTTAACTGCAGTTTTCAATGAAACTGGATTCTATCAGGGATCTAATGCAACTGGCCAGTTATATGTGCCTAAAGCAGACCTTTACATCCAGATAACCAGTGACAAGAACAATCCCACTGTGGGTGAAACATTCACCCTAACCTACAAACTGGGAAACAACGGACCAGACACAGCAAACAACGTAACCATAACCATACCATTACCCGAAGGATTTGTAATATCCAAAATTGAGGGCGATGGAAACTGGACCGTGACTGGGAACACCATAACCTGGACCATGAACAACGTTACCGTAGGCGACCCCTACCTGTACATCTCAGGATGGACCACCGGACCAGGTAATTACCTGTTCACCGCATCAATAACCTCAGATACCTTCAGCATCAACAGCATGGGAATTAGCCCCCTCACCCTAAATGCACAACCAACAGTAAACGCAGCAACCACAACTAACACGGTGGGAATGCAAACCACAGGAGTACCAGTGGTACCCTTGGCCTTATCAATTATTGGTGTACTCTGTGGATTAGTAGCAACCTGGAAAAAACAATAAAAGGATTTAATGAATCCTTTTTCCCTTTTTATTTTTTTTGTATTTATATGAGTTAATTAGCGTTATTATATACATCAATACTACATAAAACAAATAATGTTAAATTATGATGGCTTTTTTCATGTATTAGGATAATCTTTCTTATTATAAAATAAAATCCGGCTCTATTTGTGATAACATGAAGATATTAACCTTTTATAGATAACTTAAAAATAACATAAATAGCCGTGATGAGTCTTGAAAATAAAGAGTCTTAAGAAAATTAAATCTCATGAAAATTAGGTCTAAAAAAATTTAGGTTTGATAAAATGAATAGAACTTAAGTTTAGATTGGATTTGAAACCATGATCAAATTGGAAGTAATGATAAAAATTAAGATAAAAATGGAATTAAGATAAAAAAAGGGATTTTAATTTTTATGTGAAAATAATGGCCGGCGACGGTGTGAGCTTCCCATAGGCTCTCGCCCACAGTACAACATCAAAACGTGGGAGGACTTTACTTCTGGGATCGAAACGAGACCAGGTGTGGCCCCTCCGCTATGGTCGCCGTGCCAAATGAATCAACCTATGAAGTTGGTTAAGCACGATAAACTGCAGGTCCTCATATTGAGACCGGTGAAGATCAGGAACCTTTAGTTTTTTTTATGAGTGAATTTTTATGGTAATTGATTTGATTTATGTTACTTCATGACTATTTTAGACCTGGAAGTAACAGTAAATCAGGGAACTGTAGTCTATGTATTTATGGCTAATGAATTGTATCTCTTGGTATTTACTGTAAATTTTTGTTTTATGTGGTGAATATGATTGTATTTTATTTTTAATCATCCCCCTGGGTTAAGAGGGGGTGCCCCTCCACAGGGGAGTGGAGGGGACAATGGGGTTAAACATAAAACAATCCCTCAACAAAGAGGGGGGGGTTATCCCCTCCCCACAAGGAGGAGGGGCATAAAGGGGTGAATCTAAAAAACCTCAAATAAGAGGGGGGGTTCCCCTTCACAAAGTGAAGGGGAGGGGGGTGATCCCTCCACAAAGGGAGGGGTCAAAGTAAAAGGGGGGATCCCCTCGAAATACGAGGGGATGAATGGGGTTAAAAAGACATAGAGTACTCTCCCTAGGGGGTTACAAATATATGAAAAGGGAGAAATACAGGCCATAAAATGACCCAAAACTATGCCATGTAAATATAAATGGCCGGCAGCGTTATGAGCTTCCCATAGACTCTCATCCACAGTACAACAACAAAACGCAGGAGGACTTCACTTCTGGGATCGAAACGAGACCAGGTATGGCCCCTCCGCTATGGC
>Ga0209639_1001132_pt1 | contig 29615 bp, 17 predicted proteins | sample EPASupsiteHSE605_FD_187268 | JGI IMG/M metagenome (GOLD analysis project Ga0209639, IMG submission 187268) | Bioremediated contaminated groundwater from EPA Superfund site, New Mexico - Sample HSE6-05 (SPAdes) (version 2) | ecosystem: Environmental > Aquatic > Deep subsurface > Groundwater >... | reverse complement strand
TTCACATGTTTCTTAAATGTGATTGTTCTATGTATTATCAAAACAAGAATCGGAAAAGCAATAAATAAATTGCTAGCCATGGTTCTGATGGATAATCTTGATGCACTTGATTCGGAAAATATTGGTTTGATATGGGCAGAAGTGATAATTATTTTGATGATATTCCATTTTTGAACATAGTAAATGTTGCAACTTCACGATCTTTTTGTTTTGAAACTATTCAAGAGAAATTATGGTATATATAAATAGTAAAAATTGTTTCGCACTACTATACAGCGTATTTTCTATAATAATGAATGGAATTAGAAACTTTTGTACGCCTCATACAATTTGGCAAAATTTCGGATGAACAGAATTATTTCTTAATTTCTCTGTATTATCTTGTCATGTTGAGATCAAACAAAATGTGATAAGATGAAACATTGATGGTAATGCTTTAAATGATTCTGCATGTTTTTTAGAATTGAAACAAGCCCAAACACGAGAAAGAGGCAAAACACTTTTTTTATTTGTTAATGCTATGGAAAGCGATCTGATTGAAATATATATTTTCCCTGTTGCTTCCAAAATATAAATAATGATGCTGGATATATTGATGATGAAAGCTCTGAATAAAACCCCATATTCGTTGAGATAAATCCAAAATAGGTAAAAAAAACTTGAAAAATCATGAAATAATTTTTACAAAGTAAAAAAGCTGACTTTACGGAATAACTTATACCAAAAAGAATTAAAATTTGGGAAAAACCTTTTTGAAATATAGTCACAATCATAACAAATTTTATTTAATCATAAATACTTAGTTTTTATAGCTTTCGAAGGTACTTTGGCCGAGTGGTCTAAGGCGGTGGATTCAAGTCCCACTATCGAGAGATCCGTGGGTTCAAATCCCACAGGTACCACTTTTTTTATTTTTAAAATGAATACAGCAATATTTTTAGATTTGGATGATTTTTCTTCTAATTATCGAATGCTTAAACACGGATATTCTTATTCTAAATTGGAAGAGTCACATGTTTATCTAGTTGGAATTTTTCGAAATAGCATTCCAAAAATCATAGAAGATTCTCCAAATGTATCCATATATGAGTTGGTTCCATTTTTTAATTATCCTAAATACTATAGTATATTGTTATATCCATTAATGATGTTGTTTTATTTAATTCAAATCATATCTGTTACATACAAAATTAGAAAAGCCAGATTTGTTTTTGCATCGACAAATAAGATTTTTATGCATTTTATATGTTCATATTTATTAAAATTTTTGAAGAAGGCTAAATTTGTGTTTGATATCAGTGTTCCAAAGAGCGTTCCTACAAAAAATGTTAAGAATTATGCTTCAAATTATTATGGATCATATTTATTGAATCTATGCGACATTAGAATATGCTCAACGCGTTCAATGCAAGGGTTTTTTAAGCTTAAAAAGCTAGATAGTCATGTGATTCGTGATACAACAGGGCCATTGTTTTGTAGATCGATTGAGAATCGCTCTAAAATAGAATCATTACTTGGTATTGAATCTAATATTCCAGTTATAGTGATACCATTTCCATTTTTAGATGAAGAAATGGTCCAGTCAATGATTAACATATGTGTTAGCATTGATTCAATTGGAATTAAGCTTGCTCTAATCATTTTTGGAGGAGGAAAAAGCCAAAAATCTCTTGAAACCAAGTTTAAAAAACTGGAGTTTAAACATATTCAATGCCGAATTCTCCCACTATTATCTGAAGCATACCCAATCGTATTAAGTGCCTGTGACTTTGGAATAATTCTTTCCGGATCTAGATTAATACTCGATATTTCTCAAGAATTGATTGAATTCAATTGGTCATGTGTTCCTTCTGCTGTTTTTCTGAATGGATGTGTTAAAGAGATCATCAAAGAAAATGAAACAGGATTTCTATACAGCAATACAGAATCACTCATAAAAATTATGCGAGAGGTTTTCGTCGAAAAGAAACATAACTTGGATTTAATGAGCCAAGAGATATCATCACATTTAGAGAGCTGGGAGAGTAATTGGCACAATGTTTTTTGTCAGTATATGAATTTTTGAAAGAATTTTATAGACTAAAAATTACCCTTTTATAGTGTATTTATATGAATGTTTCCCAGCATCATATAGATTTGATTCTTCCTGAAGGAAGATTGTTTTTCTTTCCTATTAATGATGTCATTGGTTCTAATATTATAGATTTTATTAATAGTTTTTCTATTGATAATTATGTGATATGCAGGAATTCTATTTCTTCGAATCAATATGAGGTTATTTATTCTTCTCTTCCTGAGAGAGTTCCATCCAATATTGAAGGGTTTCCATCATCACAAATTTCCAAATTTTTCAATCCTGACCGTAATGTTTTATCTAAGCAGCAATCAATGGCAATGTTTGTGTTTAGGATTGATGAATTCATCCAACAGAATCAATTATTTGTGAATAATATTGGAATTTCCGCATTTTCAAGGAAACATGTGAGATACACACTTAGAGTTCAATTACCAACCAGGTTAGTTATTAGCATTGAAATTAAGCCTTCCAAAAGTGTTGGATCTATTTCTAAAATGCTATACGAGAATATTGCGAATCTTTATGAATCATCTGCAATTGTATCCCCAAAACTATTTAAGTTTGGAACCATAGGAGGCGAGTTTCCATCTTCGAAGACCAAATTTTTTGAGTCTGCTATCTTAATGTCGGCTTATAAGCAACAAGAAACAAATACACAAATAGCGCAGTTTGTTTACACTCAAATAATGGAAGACAATGAGTTTAAGAAGTCATCAGATGATTATATCACCGGTTTGGAATTGAAACCTATCATACCAACACAAGAAGTATTGACTTTTAATACCGAAATGTCTGAACTTAGGGTTGGGATTGAGTCAACCAGACAAGAAAAGCTTAACACAAACCCCCTATTGGCAAGAATGAGGATTAATGCTGATGATCCACCTCTTACAACATGCAAGAGGAGAAATGTTCCAATTAAAGCTGAAATGAGATCGGCCGAAATAGAGGGGGGAGCAGTGGGAATATCAATTGCCGTTGCTTTCGAAACCACTGCATCTCAAGCAATTAGAGACCTATTTAACAAAATGCAAACAATTCAGGGTGTAGCAATAGGTTTAAATCCTGATGATTTTGCACTTGTTCTTCAGGGCACAGATGAGGTTGTTGTGGGAGAGTATCGTATTGACAATTTTGTTTGTGTGAGACAATTTTTACTCTCAGTTTCCGTAATGATGAATTTCCTTCTTGTCGACAAAAATTCTTTAATCGAATCAATTCGTAACAAAGAGCTTTCTTATCATCCTCTTGAAGAAGTTTCTCAAGATATGCAATATCATCCAGTATTTACTTTTAAAGAAACAAAACCATCATTTGGTATTATGCCATCATATCCTCATTTATTTGCGAAGGAATGCCTCACTATTCACATTGGAAGCTGTTTCAAAATCCCTCCAGAGCTTAAAGCATGCCGTTATGTTATAAAGGCATCACTTATAAATGGAAACAGACAAATATGTGAATCAGTTATGACCCAACCATCATGCGGGGGCACAAGCGCATCATGGAATGAAGCTTTGGTGATGAATATTCCCATTAACAGGATTCCAAGAACAGCAAAGATTTCTTTGACACTTTATGATTTTGATAAATTAAACAAAAAGGGATCAGCAATTGCAACAATGAATTTTGCAGTGTTTTCATATGACGGATGGTTCAATTCTGGAGAATCTATCCGTTCTATGTGGAATGATAGGGATACAGATCCATCATTGACAACATGTGAATGCGAAGAAGAGAATTCTACGAGAATCCTCTTTGCAATCCCTGATTATCGCTACCCAATTTCTTTTGTTACGAATAATCAGAAAGATATTCAAGTTCCTCAGCATCGTATGACATCCGAAGATCAAGAAATACTCAATAAGCTGACAAATCCATATAGGAACCCACTTGATCCTCTTACACAAGAAGAAAAGGCAGTTTTATGGAAACTCAGATATGAAATAACTCAAATGCCATGCCTATTACCCTATTTGTTATCAAGCATAGATTACACATATCCTTCGCAAGTTATAGAAATCCCTAATCTTTTGCGGCTTTGGAAACCACTTTCTCCAACAGAAGCTTTGTGCTTGCTAGATTCATCATATGCTGATAAAGATATAAGATCCTATGCTGTGAGCTGCCTCGAGCCATTGAGTGATGATGAAATCATTCTTTATATGCTTCAATTAATCCAGGCATTAAAGTATGAAATATATGACTGTAATGATTTATGTCGTTTCTTGTTTAGGAGAGGCCTTGCGGAACCGAAGTTTTTGGGACATCAGCTCTTTTGGCAGCTAATTTCGGAAGCACATCTTTCTCATATACGTAGGAGGTTTTCATCATTTGTTGTTAATTTCCTATATGGAATTGGTATTTATCGTGATGAATTATTGAAAGGTTATAAATTTACCCAAGAGTTGGTAAGATTGAATCAAAGTCTATGCAAGCTTTCCCATAGTGAAGCAACTGCTCCATTTAGAGAGGCATTAAAGAAGATTGATTTACCAAATGAATTTCATCTACCAATGGATCCAAGGCTTGTAGTTGATAGTTTTATAGTTGAAAAATGCCGCGTAATGAATTCCAAGAAAAAACCTTTTTGGCTTACTTTCAAAAATGCTGCTCCATTTGCAACCGAACCTGTCAGGATTTTGTTCAAGGTTGGTGATGATTTGAGACAAGATCAACTTACACTTCAAGTTATGAGGGTTATGGAGCATCTTTGGAGAAAGAATGGTGTTGATCTTCATATGAGATGCTATGGTGTGTTGCCAACAGGTTTAAACCAAGGTTTTATCGAAGTTGTACCAAATGCAATCACAGAACAAGAGTTACAGCAACAACGGGGTATTATGAGCGGTATTTGGGATAAGACTACAATTGCTGATTACTTATGCAAAGTGAATCAAACTGAACAAAATCAAAATCTTGCAAGATCTAATTTTATGTATTCAAGTGCAGGATATGCTGTTTCAACATGTATTCTAGGGATTGCAGACAGACATCCAGGTAATATTATGCTCCAATCAGATGGCCACTTCTTGCATATAGATTTTGGGCACTTTTTGGGTAACTTTAAAACTAAGCTTGGTTATCAAAGAGAAAACGCCCCTTTCCACTTTTCTCCGGCTTGTGCAAATGTTTTGGGTGATGTTGAAGGAGAGATGTTCAAAGAATTCCAACGATTATGTGGAAAGGCACTCAATATTCTTAGATCAAATACCAAATTACTTGTGACGTTGTTTTTATTAATGCTTGGAACAGGAATTCCTGAGCTTCAAAAACCAGAAGATATTAGCTACATGACCAATATGATGTATCTTGATCGAACAGATGAAGAAGCTGCTGCTGAGTTTGATAAATTAACTACACAATCTCTCGATTCCACCAGAACCAAACTTAACAATTTATTCCACAATATAAAAGTCTCAGGATAGGGAGTAAAAATAATTTTTAATCTGTTGCAGCAAGCGCTGCTTGTATTGCTTGTTCACCTTGGGCTTTTCTCAGAATGTTTGCAATTCTAGAGAGCTGATAACTTTCAGCAAGGTGTAAAGGCAATTTTCCAGCATCATTCTTAATGCCAACATTCGCATTAAAGCTGACAAGTAATTCAACTGCTTGAAGTCTATTCCATTTGACTGCAATATGTAAAGGCGTCCAGTTATTTTTTGTGAAGCAACAAAACAATTCATAAACCAAACTCATCTGGGGCATTAATATCTGATCCATGGTTGATCAAGAGTCTCATAATGTCAACATGACCCCATAATGATGCTCGATGAAGTGGCGTCCATTTATAATTAAGTGAGCCGCATTAATCATTTTAAAAGAACCACATCTTTTATATCAGCCTCAGCTCCTGACTCTAGAAGAAGCAGAACAATCTGAGTATAGCCGGCAAGAGCAGCAATATATAATGGTGTTCGATTATAAAACAAAACTAAACCATCTAAAACAAAAAAGAACTGTATCAACAGCATTAATATCAACATGATTCTCTATTAAATACTTAACACAATCATATCCACCATGAAAACAACAAATATGCAATAATGAAGGTTTGACCATCTTGATTCCATTTTTATCAAACAACGGAATAACAGTACTAGAATTAATAATTTTTGGGACAACAGTCGACAACAGTTGCAAATTCCTCTGCTCACACGCCAAAGCGGCGGTATCAATATCCTTTTGCATTTACTAAATCTACAAAATTTACACAAAAAATTTGTTCCTTATCATTATTAGATGTTTTTGGTAATCGATAAACACTAAATAACTCAGAATAGTACCCAATAAACCTAAGTGTAGAATTAAGTCGACACTTAGGTTTATTTCATCGTATATATGAGTTTGAAATCTTTGTTGAATGATCTTTCCCAAGACCTAAACACGATAAGATCTGTTTTTGAAAATCAAATTCCCAAAACCAGTGTCAAAGAGATTGGACTCATATATTATAAAGCAGTTACTGAAATCTATTTGGCATTAATTAAAACTTTATTTCATAGTGAAGCACTTGCCGAAAAGTATTTCCAGTTATATGTATCATTTCGTTTTAAAGATTATGAAATTGATAATGTAGATGTCAGTATCAGCTTCTGGGAACAAGTAAGAGGGTTTTTAGGAGAGTTTGAATTTAGTTCGAAACGTATGTATGCTGAAGTTGCCACACTTTCTCTTCGAAATGCCCTAAATAATCGGAAAGATTTTTTTAATTGCCAGTTTTTAGGGAATTTTAGCTTTTTCCCATTTTTTTTATTCATTTTGAGATTTCACGCAAATGATAATGATATAAAAATGGGTGTTAGTTTGCTTCAAAGGGCAATATGTGATTTGTATTTGAATTCTGATTTGTATTTTCTCCCCTTTATGAGTATATCCGAATTGTTTTTTGTTGGGATGCGCGGCTCAAAGAATATTTGTGCTAATGGATTTGCTAGATTGTTATTGAAGTATATTCCACAATATGAAAATGTTGAGGACAAATCCAGTTCAGATATAATTAAGGAGTTTTTTTTCACAGATCTCTTTAGTATCAAGTTTTGCAAGAAAGTTGAAGGAGTTAATAGTGGAATGAGGATTATCATCCAGACAGATAGTAACCAAGAAATTTGGTATTATAAAAGTTACCATTTGGCATCCGTCTCATTAAAAGAGAAAGACACTATTCATAAAGACACAAATGAGAAATTTGAATTGGCTAAGATCAAAACACAATATAGTAACAGCCGAACAACAATTCCAATTATTGGAATTGGTACAGCATTCTTATCCCTAAGAGAACCTTTATTATGTGTCATCCTCCATGGTTTGAATTTTGCCCCTTTTTCTTTTTTTCATGTTAATCCTTATATTGTAGGAGGATTTTATATTGTTTCTAAAGGCCTCAACAATTATGTATTATGGAATGAGTTTGACTTCGATAAAGTCATTTTTGAACTTAACCAAGAACAACAAGATTGCTTATTGAGACAGATAATTGAGATTAACATTCTCTCGGCCTTATTAGGATTATATGATTTGCATTCTGGCAATATAATGGTGAAAAATGAAGGAGATTTTTATAATATTCAAATAATCGATTTTGCATATAGTTATCGCAAAGAAGAATCCCCAAACAATATCGAATTGAAACAGTACCTTGTTGATTTGAACAAAATTTTTCATAATAACATTAGATCTCTTAGGAGTTTTAATACCAATAATTCATTCATGTCATTTTTATCTGTTACTGTTTATAATCACCTTGAGAGTAGAGGGAAAGTTTTATTTGAATCTGCAAAACAATCTTTGGTTTCTAGAATCCAAAAAATAATAGAAATACCATCTGTCCAGATATATTCAGATCTCACAGAGCAAGAAATACCACTTCATCAACTCATAACAGATTCATCAATCGTACCTAACCAAAAATGTAGTGATTATGGAGTATTTATTACCACTCAAATCAATCGTATCACAAATTTTCTGAATTTAGAAGTACCTGTACAAGACAATTCTCTTGATCAAGAAAGAAAAACTATGGGTGATTTAATTGGTTTCACAAATCTTGAAAATATCAAAATAGCATCAAGAGCATTTTTTTCTGAGAAAGACTATTTGATAATCGCTAATTGCAAAACAGTTGAAGATATTCTAAATACTTTGAATAGCCAAGTATCGAATAATTGCTTCTTTCGAACAAGGCATATTGATAGGATTCTTGATTTTGCTTTAAATGAAATTCGATTGTATTCTACTCACATTATTGAAAGTTTTGATTTTTTGGTGAAAGGCAAATCTTAATATAGCGAAATTATTATTTCATCTTTTTTATCATGAATTGATGGAATTCTGAATGTACTTACCATCAGAAATTTTCTAGTTACTATTGATTTGTTGAAAAAGAGTTAGCTCAAAACAATCGAAAACAAATTTTTAATAAACACTGTATTTTATGACGAGAACTACCTTCTTCACAATATTTTCAACCACAATAATGGTAACATGTTATATGTTACTATCATCATGTAAAACCCATTTGAAGTCAGATTCTGTACATTGAATTGATTAGGAAATACCAATATGAAACATTTACACTGGTCCAGCATCCAAAAAGTAAATAGAAGGTGAATTACATAATATTTGGAAAGCGTTTCCAATATAATTTACAAGAAGCAAATGATAATTTGCAATACCATTAATACCAATTAATGGGAAAAATACTTAATAGTTATGGCTCACCTCCGATTCATTTGATACCATTCTCTAAATGGAGTTTCTGTATTAGTTTTCCGTAATCATTCCGAATTGTACTGATCACATCATTTAAAGAAGGAAGATTTGATATACTCTTTGCATACTTTGTTGGGAACTCACTAAGAATTTTTGTACCTAGGCAGTGCTGCAAGATATAATAAGAGTCTGCTTTCATTCCAAGTTGAGTAGCTATATGTAAAACGGGGTGAAATTGCTTTGCAGATGCAAAAAAAAGCATAGACTTAAAGAACTTACTTTCATTGTAATAGAATATTCCAAATTTAATCAAAGCTTCTTCTTTTTCACTTTCACATAAGCAAGATCTAACAAAATCAAGAGCAAGAGGTATTTGCCGTGCTTCATATAAATAATCAAATGCTGATTTATCCTGACGTCCAATTCGGAAAAAAATAGACCCCATACGATAATCTCCTTTCAAAAACAAGTTCAATCCTATATGCTTCATTTTGGCACCAAAATCACTTGATGGTTGACAATTTGATGCATATATACAACCACATAGGGCCGAATTCAACTGTAATAATGATGATTCGTCAATGTTATTCAACAAAGTTTTGCATGCTGAATCAAAATCATTTGTGAAAAGCATCGAAAAACACTTGATAATCCTAGTGTCTTGATTCAATACATTAATAGATTGATAAATCTTACATAATATCTCAGGATAAACATTCTTTCTGCCAGCACAATACAGGAACATCAAATTAAGTGGTGGCTCATCTTTCAAAATGTTCCATATTTCCCGAGCTTCAGGTCTAAACCATTTTATTGGGGATTGAGAATAATTTAGTACCTTAGACGAAACAAACTTTTCAATTGATGGAGGAGCCATAAGTTGTGAACTTTTTGATAATGATGTCCAATCTCCAATCGAAATGACACGAACAATATTATCTTGACACTGTATCATCAGAAAGCTTTTGTCAATGATTGAATATGATAATATTTTGTAAGGATATTGAGTAACATTTTGTTTACCTGTGAATAAAACTCCATTCTTTGTTATTCCTATATATGATTTACTATTAAGCAGATGAAAAGAATATACATCGTTCATCTTACAACTTAACATTTTGGTGTTTTGATTCAAAAAATTGTATAAACAAATGGAACCATTAATATAAACAATGTATGCTAGGTCGCCAGTTATTGCACATGACGTTGGACTGTCTCCAAATTGAGAAAACGAATAATAATAATGTGGTTTCAATAAACCATGGGTTATGTTATATTTTAACACAAGAAAATCGCTATTGGTGAACAAAATAGATACAGTACCATTTTGGGAGGTTGAATCCGGATCAAAAGCGCAGAATTTAATGGATTTATGGTATCTTTGGGAATAATCTTGCTTATTAACAAATATTGAAAGAGAATACTCATCATATAATATCATAAAAGCTCCAAACTCTGTACAAAATGTTCGAGATTTTGTAAAATCGCCTCTGTTTATTATACTCTTATTTCTGTTTTCACAATCAATATAGCCAACCGATTTGCTGTTGATCCAAAAAACAATGCCGCAATCAAACAAGTAAAAAACCGAAAGAATTGGAGAATCATCAATAAAATACCGATATTGATTGGTATAATCCCCAAATATTAGATATCCTTGAGATGTACCAATAGCAAAAAACTTTCCTTTCCCATCGAATGAAGAAATATATGTCGGAAAAAAAGATGCGATCTTTTCCATCCTATATGTGTTACATGAAAACAATCCTATTCCAATGTTGGGAATAAGACAGAGAATATAGTCATCATAAATGGGACATTGAACGCATTTTAAAATGTAGTTAATTGATGATTTTGTAACTATTGTTCTCTTTATCACATATTGAAGAGAGTCAAAACTCTCATAGAAAGATATTGTTCCATTAGCAAACAATAAAATAATTCTCCTATAATCACTTCTACTTTGAATCATCTGAGAAAAATAAGCGGATGATTTGTTCGTAACTAAAGGGAACAGCAACTGCAAATTAATATCAAATATTTTCAGTTCTCGTTCGAAAACAACAAAGATAAAACCAGGCATATGAAAAGACCATTGAATATCAACAAATTTTTCATTTTTTGGGAATGAAACCTGCTGTAAAACTGCTTTTGGGGGTTCTTCTATTGATTCAGATTGAAAAACAGAAAAAGAACCAGCAGTATTTGATAGAAGATACCATATCGAATCATCAAAGTAATTAATTGATAGTTTTGAGTAGCAAATGGGTAATGAAATATTCCATACAATAGATAAATTAATCAAAGAAGATGTTTTTGCACTGGGAGAGTGATTATAGCACACAATTCGATTGTTGGAATATAGAGAAATAACTGAGTTTTCGCTCCATTGTACATTTTTACAAGATATACCATGATTTAAATAAAGCATAGAAGAACCAAAAGATGCTTTTAAATCAACATCCCATAATATCACTCTCCCACTATCATCTCCAATAGCCAGCTTTCGGAAAACAGAATGAAACTTCAGGCATGTAATATTACCTGGACGGAAATCATAGCTGTAACATCTAATTAAATTGTTTAAATATGAAAAGGCAAAATGTACCGTTGAAGAAGTTGAAAAGGCAAAAATGCTACATGATCCCCAGTCAATCGCATCGCTGTTTTCGTAATCAATGGAAGTTGGAAAAATAGGTACAATATCATTGTTGACGATCATAACATTTGCTAAACATTGTCTATAACATTTATTATACTGCAGTGTGGTTATCTGTTCTAGTTGTCCTTGTTAATTCATCTGGAAGGTAGGGATCGCACCATTCCATTTCGGCAAAATACCACTTGATAGGAGAAAGAAGTTCATCTTCAAATGAATCAGGGTGTTCAGAAATAGAGTGATAAATGAACCAAATGCATGGTAATACAAAGAAGGTAATTATCACATCGACACCATAGTGCAGCCTCGAAAACACAACAAGGACAGAACCAACAATAGTATTGATCCACATTACTAAAATGATTATTCCGCTAAAATAGTGCTGAATGATAAGAGTTGGGAGCAGAAGCCCGATGGTGTGTCCAGAAAAGATCAGATCTCCACAAGTAAAACCCCCAAATAAAAACTTCAGGATGTTCTTTGGTGACAAATCAATGGTGAAATTGCTGTCTTTGGGACATGTTGGACTTGGATCAGGTAAATTTGTTACAGTCATGGTAATGTTGCGAAACATCATTGTCAGAGAGTAAATTACAAATGCTCTTCTAAGAATAATGAAAGAATTAACTTTCGTTGGCCATATAAGATACAAAAACATGGTGATAGCTCCGAGAGATATCATCCAGTTAATCACATTAACAGCAGGAATGTATGGAACCACTTCATGAATCAAATCAGGAAGTAGGGGCGGAGAAGGCCTCCTATAATAAACAACTATGAGGCAGATTCCAGTAATTATCATACTTATAAACAATATAAGAAATCCAAAAACTAAATTCATAAAGGTTCTCGTTAAAAAGAACCATTTAACCTTTTGCCAAAACGTCCCGTGTAAGGGATACTCGGAAACCTGAGTCGGTTGATATTGGTCGAAAACTTCCTTAGAATACAACCCCATTTTATACTGTCTCAAATGAGGTGATTTAACATAAAAAGGTTGTCTGAAAACTTAAAAGAAATGTGAACAATAATTTGAATTTACGAAGATAATTTGAGAGGTTCCGATAATTCTACACAGTAAACGTTTGAAAAAACGATCGAAAACCCGGTTGTGAGTAATGTTCGATTATCACAGTGGTCCTTTTTGCATTGAGCTAAGTTTTTCTTTTGCTTTCGATATTAGATCGAGGATGTTTTCTTTTCTCTTCGTGATGTGTTCAATTGTGTCGGATTTTGGTCTATATTCGTTAGGGGTGATTATTATGTTGTATGCCTTTTCTAGGGTTTCGATTCTATGCTTCAATTCTGCTTGCTTTGCAAGCAGCTCTTCGTCTTCCGGATGCTTATCGAGAATGTATGAGGTTATTCTATTGATGATGGTTTCTTTGTCGAAGTTATGTGGGCGAACTGTTGTTTTTGGAACGATTTGCAGGTGGAACTCTGGGATATCTTGAATTTGATTGATACTATCAATGATTTGGTTCGCCTTTTTGATTCTTTCGGAAGTTGATGGCTCTTCGCAATTCGGGGCGGAGATTTTTGTATCTGAGAAAGAAATTTCTGGAGGAACGATTGAGAGTATTTTGGTAACTTCGGTCCATTCATCCTCAATTGCTGCGCATTGGGGAATAAATAATTCAGTTTCTGGCCGAGAGTCTGGTTCTGGAATTATGGGAGAATGTTTTGCAATTTCAATCGGATGAGGAGGAATAGGATTAAAATGTGCTGAGAGGCTGACTAATGAAGCTGAAAGTTCATCGAGTTCATTACTTCTTATATAAGAAATGGAGGATGATGGTCCTTCAATTTGGGCTGACAGTGGTATGGACAAAGCGTTTTCGGCGCTTTTGGCTGATTCTCGAAGTAATCGAAGGTTTGGTTCAAAGGATTGATTGAGGCTTTTAGCAGTATTTGAGGCCATTTCAACAACATTGATATCATCCTCCATTTTAATGTCAATATGAATTGGTTTAATTTCATAATTGGTTGCCATATCAATATTGGTTTTTGAATCAGGAAGACTCTCAGGTGCCAATGTTTTTTGAGAGCAAGTATCTTCAATAAATGCTTTAAGATATTTATGAAAACTCATTTGATTAGAGATTTCTCCTTCTTCTGCTTTAATGAATTGGGCAATAGCTTCGGTATAATTCTTTATTGATTCAAGACTAGAGTGAGAAACTGGTTTTTCATTAATCGGATATATTGGAACAAAACTGTCATATACATGCTCAATTTGTTCAATTATAGATAAACTATCCATTTCGTTTTTATCTGGGCTATATTGAAGAGATGCTTCGTCAATAATGGATTCAATTACAAAATCTGATTCTTTTTCTTGGGGTACAATCATTTTTAAAACTGATATTTCCTTCTTTTTCTGTTCAATAAAACTATATATATTTTTAACTTCTTCATTTATATCAGATGTATCTCCACACTCAAAATCATCTTCAATGCGATTATAAATCGTAGTTAATTTTTCCAAAACCTGAGAAATACGAATAGAAGATAAATTTGGTGAAGTTAAAACGGAATAATCGCCGATTTCGGTGCTGAACAACTCCTCTAGTTTTAAAAAACTCTTTCTAATACCAAAAAGATGCTTCTCCTTTTTTTTAATTTCCATAAGCCTTTTAATTTTATGCGAATTTGCTTCTTCTAATTTGTTTTTTAAAGATTTGATATTTTCAATTGATTCCTTTAACTCTTCTCTTCTGGCTATTTTCTTATGAATCTCCTCTCTCATATTAGTGATTTTATAATCATTTTCTCTTATTTCTTCCTCAATAATCATCGAAATCTCTTCCTGATTCATATTCTTGAACAAAGAAAATGTGACATTTACTATATTTTACTCTGGCCCAAACAGTGCTCATATATTGATGAGAGATTACTAATATCAAGTGGTGAAGGATCATTTGTTCTTTCATAAGAGCTATTAATGATTTCTTCAATTAATGAGCCGAATAATTCTGTTTGAATAACCTTATCTTTTAACTGATAATACAAATAATACATATCTATTTGAATTTGATTAAACTCAAACTGATTAAATGTCTGAGGTCTAATTACTTCAAGATAAGACTTAACTGAATGCATTAAAATCGAAGCTGTTATTGCTAAAGGGTCAAATGTGAGTGGTTGCTGTAACTTCAATCTATTTATTGAGGTAAACATCCTATCAATTTGAATTCCTTCATCTCTTATCCCAATAAAAGAAGGAAATGAACCATTACCAAAAAGATTCCTTGGTTTAAATGGCGACCTACTGATTCTATTATTTGAACCATCATCGATTTCCTTTCGGGCAATTGAAAAAACTTTGAAAAATTCATTATTTGACTCTACAATGCTGTTTGAAAAAGTGATAATAAACTGTGATGGTGAGACTGGCATTTTGCTAATCTTCCACACTGAACCGATTATCGAAGAATCGTAAACACATTTTTGGTGTGCTACATAGTGCTTTAGGCATTCCATAGAAACATTTTTGCATTGTTGTTGAATTTGATCTTGTATGTATAGAGGAAGATCTTGTTCAAATCTGGAAAGTTTCTCAAATATCTTAGGGATTTCAAATTCACTGAACATTGAACAAATCAAAGAAAACAGCAAAGAATATGATTGGGATTTTAGTCGGAAAAACTCAAAGAGATATTCAAATCCTAATGAAAGTTGCTGAATTAGAAATTGCGAGCAATCAGAAAAAACTGTTGAGAGATCTCTAAATTCGTTCAAAATTGTATCAATACCTGAAGAAAAGCTCATAACGATTTCATTAATCAAATTCAAAGAGCTTTTGGAATCAAAAACACTGGTAAAGGTCTTGAAAAAATCATTCAATTTGTAATCCGTAAATGATTGCAAAACTTTCCTACAATAAAGAGACAGCTGTGAATCAGAAGCGATAAATTTCAACTTTAACCTAAAAAGCTTCAAAAACTCACCAACTTCTTTTGTTTGACACTCATTAATATGATGGGATGAGAATACTTGTATTATTCTTTCAAAAGTGATATTCACAAAGTCAACAAGAATACCATTGACTTTTGTTGTTTTATCATCTGTTGCAGGAATCAAATGAGATTTATACATTTCTATAAATAATGTTGCATCACGAATAACTATTTCATCAAGCTTTTGAAGAGCTTCAAAGGGATTCTGAGGAATATCCTCATATTCTAATGTATTATCAATGACCAAAAACCTGTGATGTGCTAACTGAGAACATATTAGACCTAATGGAATCCCTAATTCTGATAAAAGCAATGCATACTCGATAGATGAACTGACAGTTACATCAGTATTAAGCATCTGTCCTCTAATCTGACTTTTAATATCTTCCATAATTGTTTCACATTCTGAATATATACTAGCAAATGATTTGTACTGTTGCTGAGATGAAATAATTCCTTCAACTTGTTTCCAAATTGATACAGCCGACTTATACTTTTCTGCCTTTAAATACTGTTTCAAAATACTTGGTAATCTAGAAATATATTCAACTCTTTCTAATAATCTTGAAATTCCAACTAATCGGCAAATCTTTTGTCTACTTGGATCAATTTCGTTATTAAGAACACCAAAACTTTCACTAACTTGTGATAAAGAGCTTTTAAGACCAGTTATCTTTGATTTCAGGTCATGAATATGTGTACCAAGATCTTTAACAACATCTGAAGCACCAAGGAATTTAGAATAATTATCGTAAACTAGTGTTTGTAGTTCATTTTCGTAAGATCTTATTTCGCTCAATAATGCATTTTCGGTCGCTAGAAGATTTGGTGTTGAATCCAATTTAGCTTTGGCATCAAAGTACTTCTTTGCCGAAAACTTAGGGGATTCAACATCAAGGTCCTCATCAATGTTACTAGAATTTTCAAGACCATAGTATTGACGAAGAAGTCTGTTCGCTGACATAGGAGGCAAGTTTATTTTATCGTATGTGACAATTGGTTACGTGAAAACCACCTTGAGGCTGAAGAATAATAACAAAATGGTGCTTCATTAGGTCAAAGGATAAATATATGATAATGTTAAAATTCAAAATTTTTCACTGTTCATTCTGAAGAAAATGTGATCACACAATATAATCATTGTTTTTAGGAAATACATCTGCAATCTCCCAATAATATCAATTGGTATTATGACCTATTCATCAATTCATGTTCATCCAGGTCAAAGTGAAACAACGTTGTTACAGTTTTTTTTCAAACTGATAAAAAACACAGTTCAAAATGAATCAGACCTTTTCTTATCTCTCTTTGAATGGAATTTGCAGCCACACATTTTCATATGGTGTTTCTAGTCAATGTAAATCTTTTTCTCTGTTTTCATCATATTTTACCAAATTGACGTTACCATTTCGGGGATATATAGATTCATCTAAGTTTTCTTTTCATAGAAATGTTTTTCGAAGTATTATTGGATCATGTATACATATTTCTCAAATTGAAGGAGTACAAATTAGTACAAGAACAACTTTTTTGAGTGAGAGTTCTGTAGATGTGAAATATTGTTGTTTTTATAGCGTAGATTCTGTAAATACGATGGGGGCACTATATATACAAGGAGATTCAACATCAGCAATTATATCAAATTGCTATTTTGATTCATGCAAATCTTCGAATGCTTGTGCAGATGTTTATTGTAAAACACTTTCTCTAGATATTTCTAGAGTTTTATCTCAAAATTGTCAAGCAAAATATCAACTTGATACTCTACCAGCATCCAGTATGTCTTTGCTTTCGAAAAATCATCAAAGTTCAGACATTTCCATTTATGGCATGAAAGCAACGAGTGTAAATGGACCAATTTATTATTCAATGACAACAGGAACACAATACGGAACCAATTTATCAGATTGCTCTGCTAGCTTTGGTGATCATTATTGTTCAGGGATCGTTTATAAGGAAGCATTAGGTTTCAATACATCATACACACAAATGGTTAAGTGCCCTGGAAATGCAGGCATCGCATTCATTAATGCACAAGGGTTTATCAAGTTTCTTTCTGTAATCAAGTCTTCCATTTCATATGTAATCATTGCTGCATCAGGAAACCAGCCAGGAATTGAAAACTCTTTCTTTGGTCAAAATTCTATCAGCAAGCTATTCTATAATTTGGGCGCATCAAATAGCCTTGTATTCTCTGGATGCCAGTTTGATATTGCTCAATCTTCGTCATATTTTTCCTCTGGATGTACTTTTAGCAACTGTGCTTTCAGTGTTGCATCTCTTCCCACAGATGCATTTACAGCTTATAATGTTATGTCTTGCCCGAAACCAGAAGATATCCATAAAAGCAAAGCCTTTCAAAAACAATTTGTATCAATAACCCTATATAGTGCTCTAATGATTATTTCATAAGAGAATCGAAATGAATCATTATGTATTTATCACAAAGAATTGAAGCAATGAATCATCAAAATTAGATCTCAAATAAAAAATTGCCGAGGGAAAATTATTCAGGTCTCAAAATCCACTAGCTTACAAAATAGTCAGCTTTTACAACCTTCTGAAATCTGAAATGAGTCAAAAAAAAAAGTGTTTTTGTGACTAAAATAACTGACTACACTTTACATTTACAGTCATTTTTTATGAAGACCAATAAAGAGATGTACGCCAAAGATAATGATCAAGCGAATAGTTTGAAGAATGATTTTAATGTTCCAAAGACTCAACCTGAGATGAATAGCTGTAAGTCATTTTTTGAAAATAGGGTTATTACTGTTTTTCTTTTGATCCCTAGAATCTGTATAAAGAGAATTAAATTGGATATAACACATAAATTTAATTCATTCTATAGAGTATTTAACAATTCTAAAAAAATATTTATTCATAATGGGAATATTGTCGATCCAACAAAAACTTTAGATTTTTATGGAGTAAGCAATAACGATGGCATTGTTGCATGCGATCTTGAAACCAATGCCGATGATATAAGTTTATGGAAATCTATAACCGCAGACATATTTCATTTTAATGAAAAAATTCAAGAGTTTATTGTTGCCGATCCAATGATGTTGGCAAAGCAAAGAGACATGAAAAGAACAATTAGCTCTAAGCCAGAATTAGCGCCAATTGTTCAAACAAGCATGTCCAAGTTAGCTGAGAGAATCAACTATTCTAGTATGGATTCTCATAAAGGACCATATGTTGATGCTTTACCTTTGATTTAAATATAATATGATTAAAAAACAATTAGAATTGATATTACTCAATAGTTCTTCGATTTTATTTTTATTAGTCAATGAATAAAGCCTTTTTTATTACTCCATATAGTTGGATATTTACAAGAAAATTTTAAAAATTTTCGAATCGATTTGGTTGATGGCAATGATGTATGTGAAAGAAGATTTTGTTGTTAAATGCTCCTGAACAAATTGTTTGGAATGTTGCACATGAAAATTTCTTATGTATTACAATAGAATAGGACTGCATATGGGTATTTTTCCATGTTTTCAAGAATTTTGGGATATTTTTTTACTTAAATAACAGGTTATCCTTAGATTATTTGATTGTTCTCAATAATATTTCCGGATTGGACTGGAATGATTCTCAATTTGATTAAAACTGCTTAATGAATATTTTTTAACAATCCAAAAGGATTACAATTAATATTTCATATTTCAATTAAGAATGATTATGAAATAACATTTTATTACCAGATTATGTTCCTGGAAAATCAAATCTTGATGACCTAATACTTCAATTTTTCTTTTCTCAATAGATTATAATCTCATAGAGATTCACCATGCTTTGTGATCATACAAAACAAGTCCTTCATAGCTCTTCTAGAGTGATTATATTAAAGAATACTCCTCTCAATACTATTTTACCTATGATAGAATGTTTTATCATAAGTAAAATAGTATTGATCCCAATTGTCCAATAATTAAGGAAACCAAAAACATGATTAGTATAATATCCCTATCTTGGGTGTTTCTAAAGGCTTTGGCTTAATGTTTCTTTCAACTTTCTTTGGTTTTTGCTGCATGGGTATTCTATGAATACTAACTAATCTATCATATATATCAAAATGCTGATCTATTGTATTGTATTCGGATTTTTCAAATGTTTTATTGCATTTGGGACACCATGAATTATTGCACCTCTGATGTATAGCGTGGTTACAAGGAAAAACAACAAAGCTCTCATTCGTTATTCTTTGATTACAATAAATGCATTTTGATGAGTCAACAATTCTACCATTATTCTCTTCAATTATTAAGTTGGCTTGAATCAAAGTATTATGTTTCTTTTGTACTGATTCCAAAAACTGTTTTTCTTCTTTTTCCCGATTAAAGCACTCAATAAAACTATTGATAATTGGTTTTATATGGGAAAGTGGATATGGTGATAATATTTCTATGATTTTGGACATGATTTCTTTTGGAGCCACAATTTTCAGCATTTGTGAAAAAATTATCTTATTAATATAGTATAAACGGTCAGTCTGATCATTCATATGAACAAAAAACCTTAATGATCCAATAAAAGAAAGCCATGTGGCAATACTAATTCTATACTCAGACAAAGAAGCCATTATCTGATTAATATTGGATTCTGATGATCCTAAAACAATGCAATCCTCAATAATGGCTTTTATAAGACATTGAATACCATTTTCATCATTTTGAAGATTATAAATGTACAACATTCCCTCAATGTTTCCGTAATAACGAAGGATTTCCAGAGTTTCTTGAATTGGAAGAGATACTGATTGCTTAAGAATTTTAACAACTTCACAAGGAGCATACATACAATTCATTCTTATATAACCAAGAATGATATCATCTTCAACAAGTTCATATACAAGGTTATGACCAAAAAGACATTTCATGAATTGCCAGTTTTCTTTTAGGTGAGTAACCAAAGGATCAAATAGGTCTTTCCTACTGGATAATCTCAAGACTACAGAGACAAACTCATCAATATTTACAAACATAAGCTCAAGTGAATACTTTTTTAAAACTAAACAAAGAACTTCAGATTCAAACCCAAATTCGGTAAAATAGTAAATAAAAGTTGTTTGATTGGTACTGAGTAAAAAGGTAATTAATTCAGGAACACTTTTTGTTCTTAAAACCAGAACAGATAAGAATTTATTAAAACCTAGTGATTCTGCAATTATCGATAAATTTGGTAAACTCTGAACTAGACCAATATCAAATAACCAAACAAGGATCTCCTCTCTAAATTCTTTAAGATCATCTTTACCATATGATATAAAATCCAGTAGATTGGTAACATACAATTGCTCATATTTAAGTTGTTTCACCTTATTAATAAGTGGAATCCATAAAGTTGAATTAAGAGGAGTATTGTGAATTAAATATTCCAGAAAGTCAATATCATTAGTGTAATTCAATAATTCACACAAAGATTCATTGATTCTATCACCGGATATATCAATAAACTCATATATGTCTATTTGAAATAGAGATTCAATCAACTTTTGTTTTTCTATCAACATACTTTGAACAATCCTTAAACACAACTCCCATTTTTGATTCATAGCAAATACAACCAGTTTTAATTGTTCATCATACACATATTTATTTAAAATAAATTCCAAAGACTCGAAACAATGCTTTGAGATTAAAAAGTCTATCAAAAATGCAAGCCAAGAATAATGAATATCGATTCTCTCTAAAAAACTGGTCAGAAGTCCCAAATCATCAATTATCAAGCATAGACTTTTAATAAAATCATGATTTAAAGCCCATTGTTTAATGTTTGATGAAACGAAGGAATACATAATGTCTTTCAAATATATCTCAGGAAACTTAAAATCTGTGATATAATTAGAAAAGTCAATCCGATCAACTGTGTTTATAATAGTAAATGGAGAAAAACTTGGTGACTCAAAATATTGATTCAAAATGAACTCAGTCCAATCTTTGTCTATGTTTTTATCTAACATTGATAAGGCCTTATCCCAGTTATCACTTTTTATATAACTCATAATCCTATCTTCTATAGGTGACAAAGTGATACAATAAATACTCTGGTTAACAATATAAAGGGTACTCTCATGAACAACAGGTTTTCCTTTAACGATTTCTCTTCTACATCTTTTCCCTCCCGCACTTAATTCGCAAAACCCATCAAAAAGTATGTACACAATATCGGAAGACATTAATGATATATGCTGTGGTGTATATGAAAAATTAATAATCCTATATAGATTTCCTACAAAATCAGACAAAATCACACTTTGATCAACTCCTCTGGCAACTAGCTCAGAATTTAAAAAAGAAAAGGACCGAGCAACATAAGAATCAGAAAAAGCAACACTGATTGTGTCCTTAATTTTGAATGCAATAGTACCATCAGTCGAAGAGACAAATAGATAATCATGATGTGTTGCTAGCGTTGTTAGAGGGGCATCAAAAGTATGAATCACGCGGTTGGAAAACACTTTTTTGACAATATAACTAGTCATCACCGACATTGTAACAACTCCTGATGAATTTGTGTGAAAAACAGTATTTTTATCGCACCCAAAAGCAATTTTCCCAATAGGATCACCAAAACTAAACGAAATTATTCTTGATTTGCTTTTAATTGACCAAATCGAAACGTTACCATTAGCATGCCCAGTTGAAAAATGAATCTTGTCATTAGATATAGACGAACACAAAATATCATTACCGAGAGCCTCAATTTCATTCGAAGTGCCGCTCTCAATGTCCAAACACACAACACGATCAGACTCAACTATCACCATTACAGGATAACACATGCACACTGATGTGGGGCGAAAACCACTATACCCCAGGTCCCGAACAACAACAAAACTCAGGTCCTCCTCCATAAGAACCTGATTAACCCGAAACTCTGAATAACCGTTGACAAAAAGTGGTTTTTTCATTAATTAAAACCAGACAATAATGTACTTCTGCGTTGTTAACGGCACAAAGAAAAATGCTCTATTTTCGGTCGAAGAATACCGAGAGAAAACAGTTAACGACATTATTCATGATGCTGGAATTTTGGACAGTGTTTTAGGATATAGAAATCCATTTTATACGGAAGCGGTTGATGGGAATTCTAAGCCTCTTGAAATGTATCCTGATTTGGTATTGGAGACAAAACCGCTTGACTATCCTCCACCGCGCTTTTATTTGAAGGCGATACCGGTTCCTGATTCAAAGACCATATGGATCGAGGTTAAATTGCGAACACAGCTAAAGGTCAACTTTCCAACCATGCCAGTTCCGGTTTGCAAGACAGATATACCCTGTTTGAGTTGCTATGACTTATTATTGAAATGCAAAGCTGTGTTTGGCTATGATGTTACTTCCGAAAAACTTCTAATCGGCGAAGAAGTTATTGATGAGCACTCACCAGCTGCGCCAGTTTTAGAAAGATGCCGAACTGAGCATCTTGTATTTTCATGCGAAGTTGGGGAATCCGGACGAAGGAAGATTTTGACTCGTGGCCACCTTTCAGTTGAAATTGTCAATACAGAAGAGTCTTACAATAAGGATTTAGAGATGCTTGAAGAATATTGGGAACCAGCTTTTAGAAACTCCAGAATTTTTGAGGAAAAAGAAGTGCACTCTCTATTTAGGGATATAAAATCAATACGAAAAGTTCATGTTGCCTTTTTAAACTACCTCAGGTCTCTTCAGACATCCTATGAGACTGAAATGGCAGGTGCTTTCCTCAATTTCTTGGACCAGTTTTCTATTGCAACAGCATTCGTTTCAGCTTATAAGTCAATGGATGATATGCTTAAGAGAAAAAGAGCAGCAAAATCATTTGATTCCAAAATGAAAGAAATAGAAAATAGTGTTCCTGGAAATACAGGCAGAGATTTTACCTCATATTATATCACTCCTGTTCAAAGATATCCAAGGTATCCTCTTCTGTTCCGCGATTTAGATAAGAATACTCCTAGTTTTCACCCCGACAAGCAGTATTTAGCTTTATGCACCCAGAATTTAACAGCTGTTAACAAGAAAATCGATGCAATCTCGCACAGAGTTAGGCAACTGCAGCTAATGAATGAGATTCAGTCGAGAATGCCTGATAATGTTTTAATCCTTGAACATGCAAGAGAAATTATTGAGCAAACAGATGTTAGGATTGTTAGCAAAAAGTCTGGTCCAGGAGTTTTATATCTGTTTAATGATCAAGTAATGCTTGCATTTGTTAAAAAGAAGCAACATATTCCTGAGCTAATGAAAGATATAATAAGTTTTAGGTTTTCTAATTGTAGGCCAACAATGAATTCTATTACCATTGAAGAAGGCGAAGATGTATTCCAAATCGATTTCTCTGATTATCAAGAGAAGTCAACATGGATGGATCTTTATAGTGCTCAAATTAACGAGAAATTTAATTCCATTAACAAAGAGAAAGCTTTTGTCAAATGGAGGGATGTAGAAATTGCCGAAGGAGTATTTGATATAATGGGCCATGATGGATGTGTATCAAATGGATCTGCTTTCTTCTTTGGAGGTGTTAATGAATCAAACTCTGTTGTTTCAACATTAATCAGATATAATATTGGAGAATCAACTTGGAGTGTTGAAAAAACTCAAGTTCCAGCTCGCCAACTCCATACAATATCGGCTGTAAGAGGTGATCTTTTTGTTTCTTTTGGAAAAGGCAAAGATAAGGATAAGATTTTTAATAATATTTGGACATATAATCAAACTACAAAAGAGTGGAGCCTTGTACAGCCCGCAGGAACACCACCACTTCCTCGATTCAGCCATACATGTGTACCCCACAATGGAAAACTCTACTACTTTGGCGGTACAATCAATGGAAAGCCATCAAACCAACTCGATATATATGATCCAAGTACAAACGAATTCAAAACTGTCCCAACAGAGAATACCCCATGCCCAAGATCATCTCATTCTGCAACCATATTCGGTAAAAACAAAATGGTTATTGTTGGCGGAAGATCAGAGAATGGCCCGCTTGGTGATGTATGGGTTCTCAACATGGAAACATTGAAATGGTCAAACCGCAGCTATGCCGTAGTTGATCCAAGACTGGATCACAAAGTTGCTGTCGTAGGTGGCCGTTGGATCTTTGTTATTGGTGGAATTGTTGATCAGAATCGCCATCAAAATGTACAAATAATTGATGGAAAGTCTTGGACTAATGCCAAGGTTGAAGAATTTGGAAATATTCCTCCTTCATTGTCATATCAATCTGTCTTAGCTATTGATACTAATAGGTTATTAACTTTTGGTGGTTTAAGTAGGTTATACCGAAAGAACTATTCTTCAGCATGGATCATGGATTCAACAGATACATTACATAGTCTATTAGCTTCAAGACCAATACAAGGAATTGACAAATATTGGGTGGTTTCCCAGGATAGCTCTCAGCCTTCAATTAAGCATGTTTCTCAGCGCTCTAATACTACTAAGTCAAGACCTCAACAGAATGATTTAACTCCTGAACAACTAGAGATTCAAAGGGCAACCGCAGAACTTGCTCTCAAGTCACTTGAAAACCGAAGGGCATCGATTAATATTGATTCACAGACACGAAAAATGGTCGAAGAGAGTCTTAATACACCACCCCCACCCCCAGTGACAAAATCTGCATCGGATAATATGATACAAGTTAATTCTGGACCATCACCTCGCAACAATGATAAAAAGGAAAACAAAGAGCCCATAATTGCTTCTCCAAAAGTTGAAATTAACCTCAAAGAAGTAACTCTTCGCCCAGTCCAGAAACCTACACCATCACCAACATCTGAGCCTGTTCCACCTCCAATCGAATCTATTACTCTCAAGAAAGTTCCAGAAAAACCCAAACCAGGAAAAGGCAATGAATTCAAGACTCCACAAGAAGGTATATCGAGCGATTTGATTAAACAGATGAAAGGAAATCTTAAGGCCAACACACAGATTTATGAGAAAAAGCCAGAAACAATCAACCCATTAACGCAGCCACCAGCCCAAGTTGCACCAACAAAGGAGCAAGCCTTGAAAATGGGTTCAAAGTTTAACCAGTTTCAATTCTTTGAACAAATTGGAATCAGTACATCTGAACTTAATCCACTTCAACAGCGAGCAACCTGCATTAAGGCACAAAATCTATGGAAAGCCATCCAAAAGAATGACGAAGAAGAAGCCAAGGTTAAGCGCATGGAAGCATTCGCATCAGGTAACTTCGATCCGCCTGAAAATACGCCTATGTTGCTCAAAGTTTTTGATGAAACCAATAATGCTTCCAAGATAAGGAAGGTTAATACAAGTCAATCATTTTCTACCATTATTGAAACTGTATTTGAATTGATTGGCGGAAAAGAAGCAATTTTATCTGTATCTGTAGGTAGAGGACAAATGAAATCCTTCGATGAAGAAAGCCTTAAGGAAGCTTTCCGATGTGTTTTCAAAGGAGAAATGAGATGCGTTACTGTTTCTTCGATGTAGTACAAAGCGAGTAAAAGTCTAATTTTTAATGAAGAGTAAAAGAGTTCATCCAAGATCAAAAGGAAGTCCATTATCCATGTGGGTTTTGATTATTTTTGGAATTTTAGCTTTTTTGGGTTCTGTTGTTGCTCTTGTTATCCACTTTGGACACAAAATGCCAAAAACCACTGTTGATGTGACATCTGATGGAAAAGTTAAGAAATTTATTATCAAACAAGGAACCGGGAAGCAAGCAGCACCAGGTAATAAAGTAAAGGTACATTATACTGGTACTTTGTCAAATGGAAAGAAATTTGACTCTTCAAGAGACAGGAATTCTCCATTTGGATTCACAATCGGCCAAGGAGTTATTGAAGGATGGAGTTTAGGTGTTGCTACAATGAAAGTCGGAGAAATTGCGAGGTTTTCAATACATTCTGATTATGGCTATGGTGATCAGGGCTACCCTCCTGTGATTCCACCAAAGTCCACACTAATTTTCGAAATCGAATTATTAGAAGTCAAGTAAAATACACCATTTGATTTACTTAAGCCTCTTGAATATTTTGTAGTTGTAGGATTGATATATAACCTTCCATTTACCTAGGCTAATGTTAGGAGCGAATTCTATTGCATATTCATTTGATTTCATTAGACACACATAATCAACACCGAACTTATCAACAGCTTCAGTGTTATCAGGGTTTTTCTTGAGCCCTGATATAACTTTTAGCCTCTCATCATCATTGATACCATGTGAGATCAGCCATCCTCGATAGCCAACTAATGTTTGTCTGCCAGCTAGTGTTACCACAGGATGAGTGTGCACAGAATCAGTTATCCATACAGATTGAGGATCGGTATTTTTTTTCACAAAATCTGCTATCTCATAAGGAGTTTCAGCATGTCTCCATAATGAATACTGAAGTGATGCGGATTTGGATACAGCAAGGAAACCTGATGCAGTACATAATACAAACAAAGAGAGAGATATAATAACTCCAGAGGCTTTAAGCTTTTTGTATAAGTACACAAAGAGATATGATATACCAGAAAGAGAAATTGGTATCCATCCTGCATTAAATACTTTGGTGTTATCCATATGCCAAGGTTGATACCAAACAAAATTTGAAACAATGAATACAAAAAATGATGGAATATAAAACATGTGTTGCCTTTTCTCTAAAATAAAAGGAACTACAAAGATAGATAGCACAAAAATTGCTCCTAAGCCATAGAACCACAGAGAAAAGAAGTTTCTGTTATTTTCACCCTTCCATATTGGAGACAGTTTAAAGAATCCAGGCTTTGTCCTATCCAAAAACGGGATTATTTGTGGTATCCCAAGAATAACAGCTACAGAACCTAAAGTCGCATAGTTTTTGATAACAGAAATCCAACTGCTTCTATATTTCCAAGGAAAACTAATGATTGCATAAATAATCCCCCATTGAGCAAGAGCAATAACGGAGTGTGGCTGAAGCTGAGGCAATGATGCTACAAAAAGACCAGCTGCAAAAAAGCTCCTATAATCTAATGATGAATCTGATTTCATTAATATTAGAATAGTGAACCATGCAAATGGGAGTGAAAAAAGCGAAGCTCTCTGGGGAAGCAAAATATGAATGATTGACTGAAACCAGTATTCATTCCTTTCGCCTCCCCAATAATGAACATAGTCGATTTGGAACTCATTGCGATAATCTTTGTTAAACCATCTTGTGAAACCAAGGCCCCCTGTTAACAAAAACAGCCAAGGAGAGATACATGTTATAAAATTACTTTGAGTAAAACAATAAACTAAGTGAGAAAAAATTGCACATAAAGAAAAGCCAAAAATTATAGAAGGAAGGACTATGGATACATGCATAGAGGCTCCAAAACAGGATATCAAAACAGAGGAATAAAAATTCGGAATGAATGGATATGCAAGCTTTTCATGAGCAAAAAAAGGAGATTTAAGATCAAAAATACTTTTCCTTTGAGAGTTGCATCCATATGAGAAAGAAGATATCAAATTCATATGAAATGGCAAATCACCATAAGCTGCTCCCTTAGTAATCTTTTGATTGTGCAAAAGTCCAGTTTTAAAGAAAAATGCCAAAAAAATTGAAGGGATAACAACTGAGAATCCAATGATTATGAGTGGCTGCCCGTTAACATTTTTTGGTTTTCTCAAAACATTGATCACATGAGAAATAACATACATCACAAATAAGTGAACTACACCGTGAATTTTGTTCAAAGGGTAAAAAACAGAACAAATAAAGAATCCCCACGCAGAGAAAACTATCCCAAAAATTGATCCTGCGCCAATTCGAGTAACCAAATCGAATTTATGGCCTAGGAGAACTGAAATCACTTGGAAACCAAAATAGCCGACAATAAATACTGCAATTGTTGCAAAGATCATTTGTCAGAATGATCGTGTACAAAAGGTGACATTATTGGACTCGTCACAATTTTTTTCAAATTCCAGAACAACATTTTTAAAGAAAATCATTTATAAAATCTAGATAGTAAAAAAGGATTTTACTCAGATTGAACAAATCCAAAGAATTCAACACGGAATAAACAGAAAAGATCATAGTTAATCCAGTTCTTACTAGTAGATGTGATTCTTATGTACCTGTAAAACCTGTTATTATAATGAACTGGAAAGTTCTTTTGATTATTAAGATCATAAAAATCATTCCAATTACTGTTCTGGAAATCAGTAGTATCTACTTTGTTATCAATGATTTCGAATGTTGATCCATCTGTTGATCCCTCAACTTTCCATGACTTGACTCTATTTTTATCATTCATTGAGTAGGATGTAATAGATACCTTTCTTTGTTTGAAATCAAACTGAATCCATGAATTGGGGCGATCTTGACTCCACCAGATACTATTATCATTCTTCAAAACATTTTTAGGACCATATGAACCATAGATGCTAGATGCTGCTACATCAACATCACTAGAATCAGCCAAATTCCTACCAAGTTTCTTAGATAAACCATCAAATATACCTGAAAACAGATCTTCCTTAAATGGAAACTCTGTTCTTTCGTTGGCTTTCTTAATTTGGGCTAATTGTTTATCTTTGGCTTGAATTAAACTAGTTTTTTCGTTAATAATAATATCTTTTTCTTGAATCTTATTATTCAGCTCTCCATTTGTCACTATTACAGAATTGATCACTAATTTCTGTTCTTCTATAACATGGTTTAGCTCATTCAGCCTTATATTCATTTCAGATACAATTTGTTGAATTATCTCAGATTGTTGTCTGTTTTCAACTCTTAAGGATTCAAGTTCTCTTTGAGATGATTCTAGAACATGATTAGTGTTATCATATGTATCATGTGCGTCTCCAAAAGACATGATTTGGAGAAATCTGTTCAGTTCATAGAGATCTGAAGGCTTTTGATATTTGATGTTATTAAGAAGGATTTTTGAACCAATTCCATGATGTTTGATAAGTCCAACCAAGAAAGGTTCTAAAGAAGATAAAGAGAAAGTCTGATTAGAATGAGCAAAAATCCGACATAATGATGGAAGAGAAACGAAACAGAAGCTTGGATTCTTCAAATATGTTTCTATCTTTTGAGTAATTGATCTTTCATATTTGGAGAAATCTATGTTATCATTATGGTTTTGGTCTTGGTTTTGTATTAGGAGAGAGAGAACTCTCTCAGATGAATCATCATTAAGAAGTTGACAAAGAGAATCACAATGAAGACAATTGCAAATATCATAAACATCACCTGCTTTTTCAACAC
>Ga0209639_1001131_pt1 | contig 29618 bp, 35 predicted proteins | sample EPASupsiteHSE605_FD_187268 | JGI IMG/M metagenome (GOLD analysis project Ga0209639, IMG submission 187268) | Bioremediated contaminated groundwater from EPA Superfund site, New Mexico - Sample HSE6-05 (SPAdes) (version 2) | ecosystem: Environmental > Aquatic > Deep subsurface > Groundwater >... | reverse complement strand
AATTTCGCCAACTTTAACATCGCGGGAAGGTTTAATTGAATTGCTTTCAATTTTAACTTTTCCTGCTTTGCATGCCTCTGCAGCCTGATTACGTGTTTTATAAATTCTTACAGCCCAGAGCCATTTATCTATTCTTACTTCCTGTACTTCTTTAGGCATACTCAAACAATAGATTTACTTTTCGCGGAAGTAGATTTTCATTGGAGCTCCACAAAAGTCGTAACGTTTGCGTAAGGTGTTTTCAATAAAGCGTTTGTAGGGCTCTTTTACATATTGGGGAAGGTTACAAAAAAATACAAACGAAGGATAGTGTGTGGCTAATTGAGTGATATATTTCACCTTTACCAGTTTACCTTTGTAAATTGGTGGTGGATTATCTTTTACAAATGGAAGCAGTTGGTTATTGAGTTCGGAAGTGGAAATTCTGCGGCTTCTGTTTTCATACACGCGTTTTACCTCTTCTAATACTTTAAAAATACGTTGCTTATTTAATACAGATGTAAACACAATTGGAACATCTTTGAAAGGTGCAATACGTTCACGAATCAGTTCTTCAAACTTTAGAATGGTATTTGTCTCTTTTTCAACTAAATCCCATTTGTTTACAACAATAATCACCCCTTTATTATTGCGTTGAATCAAACTGAAGATGTTCAGGTCCTGTGATTCTAATCCCTGAGTTGCATCCATCATCAATACACAAACATCGCAGTTTTCGATGGAACGGATTGAACGCATGGTAGAATAAAATTCAATGTCTTCGCTTACTTTCCCTTTCTTACGCAATCCGGCAGTATCAACCAACATAAAGTCGAAATTAAACAGATTATAGCGAGTATAAATGGAGTCGCGGGTGGTTCCGGCAACAGAAGTGACAATATTTCGTTCCTGACCAATTAAAGCATTGATCATCGATGATTTTCCAACATTAGGTTTTCCTACAAATGAGATTCTTGGGAGTTCTGTTTCTTCTTCGGAAGGTATGTTTTCGAATTCAGCTACAATCTTATCGAGTAAATCACCTGTTCCACTGCCACTTATCGATGACAGGCAGAAAATCTCGTCGCCAAGTCCCAGACTGTAAAATTCTGCAATCTCATTATGGAGTAAGGATGTATCTGTTTTGTTGGCAGCCAAAAAAACCTTTTTCGGACATTTACGAAGCATCTCTGCAACATCTTCATCCATTGGAGTAAGGCCTTCCCGAACATCAACCATAAATAATAACACATCCGCTTCTTCAATAGCCAGTTGTACTTGTTTGCGAATTTCTTCTTCAAAAACATCATCGCCACCAACAACGTAACCACCAGTATCGATAACTGAAAATTCGATACCATTCCAGTCGGATTTCCCGTAATGACGGTCGCGGGTAACTCCACTAGTCGGATCCACAATCGCTTCACGTTCACCTACTAAACGGTTAAATAAGGTTGATTTGCCCACATTGGGTCTCCCTACAATTGCCAGAATATTTGCCATTTAAGCCTCTCTCTATTTAAAATCAGAAAATTGAGTGCAAAGGTAAGCATTCTCAGTGAATTAATTCGTGACAGATATTTGCAGAAGTAGCTTAAAATATAGCTAACGGCAGTCTGTCTAAAAATCTCAAATTTACAAAAATAACATTGGACACCTGATAGGATTAAATTGTAAACATTCAATTCTCAGAAGGGTATTATTTAGTTTTAAGACAGTCTGACGGTTCGCAGTTACTTTAGTCAAGGATTTACTTGCTTATTCTGTCGGGCAGCAAAGCTAATTGTTGATTTGTTGTTTCATTTACACCTTTTTGTTATAATCTTGCAAGCAGTAAATGCCAAACTGACGAATCGTTTTTATTCCACTTGTTTAGGGGGAAAACATTGTACTGAACAGGCAATAGATTCAAAAGCCCGGAAGTTTTTACACTTCCGGGCTTTAAATCTATTGCTTTGTGCGATCTATATTTTAGACAAAACTACTGGAGAATATATTGAAAAACATATCCTGCAGTTATGTACTGAGTAGTGTGGCCAGGATTCAGCACTACATTATACGTTTGCCCTTCCTTAAGGGTTCCTGCAGGGAATGCAATCTGAACTAATCCAGAACTTGAGTCTGGTGTTATAGTCTGAGTGGCAATTCTATTTCCTTTACCCAAATTATTCCCTTCGTAAAGAATAATCCAGGTTATTGTCTGCCGTCCAGAAACATTCGCTGGCATATTGAAAACAGTATTGATAGAATTCAAATTCTTTGCAATTACAAATAAAGAACTGCTTCCTGCCTGCACGTTTTGACCATTTAAAATGGATTGAGTTGCTGCAATAACCAGATTATCATCTGATGTTATCGCTACCGTATATGCACCTTTCAGTAGGTTAAGTGCAGGAGTATTTACGTCAACAGTACCGCTATAGCTATTCAATTGTTGCGAAAATATTGGGGCTTTGTTTATGTCTATTATAAGTCCGCTCCAGATTTTAACAAACACACTCGTGCCATCTTGAGGTTTTTGATAAGTAATACTCATTGATGTAGCTGATTTAAGGGTAAGATCTGTTATTTCTCCTACATTTGCTACGTCATTTGCAGTTCCAAAGTAATTTTGAAAACCATGATGACTCTTATCAACAAGAGCCTTAACACCTGTATTGCTCATAATAATTTATTTTGTATTACCTACTCATTTGGCTTTTCGGTTTTCGCCCCTGCAGGTTAAGCCCGTGCAGGACAGGTTCGTTTATTATAGTGGGCTCTGCTCCACTTTTTCTTTAATTTTTTCGGTTTGTTATAATCCTCTTAACTTTATCATTTCCGATTATACATTCCCAAATTTGAATTTGATAGAATATGTTCGACTGAGGTTTTAACTCGGCTGAACACATACAATTTAATTTTGAGAAATTATGGGGTTTCCGCCTGTAAGTGTATAGCTACCCATGTGTAATGACAACTCTTCAGAGTTAATTGCTTTTTCAACTGCGTCCAAATGACTTAAAGCTTGTACATACATCTTATGGCCTTTGTTTAATATCCATTTCATACTTATTTCAACTGCTGCATTTGCCGGAAGCATATTGCCTTGCATGTCGGACATTGTTACAATCAAATCTCCTCTATAATTTGGCGGAACAATAATTTGATGTTCAATCTGTTGCGAAGAACTGGTGATTTCTATTAATCCGCTATCGAAAGAACATTTAGGGTCTGAGCTTTTCAATCCGATTTTAGAACCCACAGGAACATTACGGCAGTTAGCAACAAAAGAAAAAACTTCAGGGCTGCCATCCTGGTTATAAAATGCCAAATTAGAAACAACACTTAATTGTGCACTATAATTATGCCATGCCGAAGAACCGTTCCATGTTGCATATTTCATGCTATTCCAGTTTCCTACCGGAATATTTTTTGGATTGTTTTTTGTGAAAAACTCAGTACTTATGGTTGACAATATACAAACATGTCCTGATGAACTGGGTTCAAAACTAAAAGCTTCCGAAACGCCTTTTTTACCTAATGGCATTGGCCCCGTTTTACCACTACTGAGGTAAACTACTCCTTCATCGTTTCCTCCATTATACGTTTTTATTTGTGTACTTGCGCTGGGTGGTTGATTAAATCCAGCATATGAGTAAAACATCTGAACTTTCGGGTTTGCTATTTCATTCAGAAACTGAACATTTTGACATCTTGTATAAACATAATTTTTACCAACCACAGGATCTTTCCAGTAACTTTTAATCCAATTGCTATCATCAAGAAGTTCGCTTGGTTCTAATGGAATATTACCGTTGCAAACAACATCAATACTATTCCAATAAGTAGTCCCTGAATATGGTATGCTACCTTTGTCTGATGCATCTTTACGGCAATATATCCCTCTCCATTGTGCTATAGCGGCACAGGCACATTTGTCGGCAACATCTTTGCTTAGTAATAATGCTGTTTGCATATTAACAGATAAAATGGATGCATCCATAAAAAGAATATTCCAATATGTGTCAGCGTAAACACCGCTGAATACTATTGCAATGTCCTGATAGGAAAGCGACGGAATCATCTTACTATAAATAGCTTTCATAGCATACATATCACTCTTGCCATTATAGAAAAACTCAACAGCCGCATCCCACATTTCCTGAATGTTTCTGATTTGACCAGAACTGCTTACTTCACTTGAAGTTTTTGCTTTTGCTTTCTCTTTTACGTCCATAACTTTATAGTATTTAATTCCCTACTCATAAGGCTTTTCGGTTTTCGCCCCCGCAGATTAAACCTGTGCAGGACAGGTTCGTTTATGTTTATAGTGGGTTCTGAAATCCACTTTTCTTTATGTAGAAGTTTCAATAATGTTGAATAACCAAAAGTAATGGAGAAATAATAGTTTGTTTTAGAGTAGAAGTTGGTATTTTTTATTTTCCGTATTTATACGGAATAGATTTGTACTTATAAATAAAATAGCAATTTTTAATTAGGTTATAAAATAAAATTATATTTAAATATATAAAGTTATTTTTTATAACCTCTAATTATAGTATTTGAAATCAGGAGTGTATATTTCGTTACACATTGCGTAAACAACAAGTCCGATAGTATTTTTTGTTCCTATTTTTTCCAGTATTCTTTGCCTATGGCTTTCAACAGTTCGCTTACTCAAGAAAAGTTTGTCTGCAATTTCCTGATTGGTATGCTCGGAGCAGATAAGTTGCAGAACTTCAATTTCTCTTTGAGTTAAATCACTTCTTGAATAATAATATATATTTTGCGATTTATTTTTTATAAATGACGTTAACATTTCATGGTCTTTTGGAGTAAAAAATACTCCTGAAATATAGACTTTTTCTATGGCTTCAAAAAGAAGGTCCTGATTAGCGTTTTTGGAAAGGAACGCAGAGATTCCCAGTTTGATCATGTGTCCGAACAATGCAGTCCTGTAGTGAGATGAAAGAATAATAATTTTTAAATCGGGATAATTTTTTTTTAATATTTCAACCAATTCAAATCCGTTCATTGGTTCCATTTGTATATCAATGAGAGCTATTTCAGGAAAATTATCAGTTGATATTTTGGTTAAACTTTCTAAAAACTCATTCCCTCCTTTTGATCTTAAAACAATTTTGATATCATTGTTATTAGCAAACAACAATGAAAGCCCTTCTATAAACAGGCATTCATCATCAACTAAAGCTATTTTGATTTTATTTTTCATATTCTTGGAATTACAAGTAAAAGTTGACAACCTTTATTAATTTCACTTTTCCATTTATAAGCAGCATTCATCGAGTTTAATCTGGATTCAATATTTCTAAACCCCATTCCTCTTTTTATAGAATCTATATCAAATCCTTTTCCATTATCCGATAGCAAAATGCTAAGCGATTTTACTGAGTCTCTGATATGAATTTGCATTTTGTTTGCTCCTGAATGTTTTAGCACATTGCTAAGGAATTCTTGAATTATTCTGTAAAGCTGCACCTCTATTGAAATTTCAGCAGGTTTATATTTTTGGATGAGAATAAACTGAATTGCCAACGATGATTCTACGTTCGATATAAGTTCATTGATTGTGAGGATTAAACCAAAACGCTCAAGGTTAAAAGGATATAAAGAATGAGAAATATTTCTCGTTGTTTCAATTATATCAGGAATCAATTTTACGATAATTTCCTTTGAACGTTCGTTATTCCATGTATCAGGATTATTCATCCATACAGAAAGTATATTTAGCTTATTTCCTATATCATCGTGTAATAAAGTAGCAATATGTTTTCGCTCGCTCTCCTGAGTTTTAATGCTTTGCTCTAGTATATTTTTCTGATGTTGTATTTCGAGTTGATGCTGTCGATTTTTTTCTCTTATTATTGTTTGTAAAAAAAACAGTATAACAAATACGATTATAATTATTATAGTCGTTATGGCGAAAATTGTATTTAATGTTATCATTTTTAATTATAAAAATATATAAAATATAGAATTAATAAATATTACTATTTATAATCCTCATACGTAGGTAAGTTCATCTGCGATTCCACGTGGCAGATTTCAAAACTATGCTTAAGGATATAAGAATAAATTTGTTTTATGATTTCTGCCTGTTCGAACTTTGAGGTTTAATAATAACTTTGTTTGAGCAGTATTATATTGATTTTCATCCTCCTACTTCAAGCTCAATTATCTTTGTCAGTTGCAGATCATTATAAAGGGCTGCAATCACTATTTTTTCATGGTGAAGGTTTTTGTGAACCGAATGTTTTTAATCCGGATTAATACAGCTCCGCCCCGTCAGTCACATCTGAATACAAAATAAACATTAAATAAATAATTGTACGTAAATAAAATGAGCTTATAATCTATTTAGAATATTTATGATTGTACAAATATATAAAATTAACCATCAATTTCCAATTCAATAATAATTTATTATACGATTTTCAATATAAGTATTTGATTTATAAAATATTATATAGTGTAAGACCTGATAAAGAAATTTTTTATGACATAGTGCTAATATTGATTGGAGAGATTGAATACCGTATGCGTAAACAAAGCAGAAAGATCTGGAGTCTTCTGTATTATACACTTCCATCTCTGGCTTGTTGAGCAATCGTTCAGGATGAACAAATTCGATTTGCAGGCCAGATCAATTTACCATCAGAAAGAAAATGCAATACCTTACATGTACTTGTTCGCTTTGTGGCATTGATTATTGGAAAGTATCTGGAATTATCCACAAAATTATCGCTCAGGGGAATCAGGTTTTTGGTGTGGAATATAATAGGGATCCACATACAAGACCGACCAACAAAGGAAATTTTTGTATTCCGTTCTCCAATCAGACAGATAATAAAAAGTTCAACGGCTTCCCTAATATCAAAATGGGAATTGCTACTGCACGAAACTTCGGAAGCTGGGAAATGTCTTCACTTACACCGATGGTTTGTACTTTTCTAAAAACATTATTGTTTTTATCTATAACTACAACACTCGTTGTTCCTGGATAATTTCTCTTTTTATATATAAATATGCATGAAAATTATAAATAAATTATTGTTAGTGTTTTATGTAAATTTGTTTTATAAATGTTGAAATATGGAATTTATCAAGCAGGGTTGAAAGCCTCTCATAACAAGCTTGTTCAGGTTATCAACACCTATAACAACTTAATGACTAAAGTAATGCGTAATGGAGTTAACAAGTGAATAATATTGGATATTCTCTTCCTACGTGATATCGGGTTGCGTAGTCAGATTGCTGAAACCGAGGATGCAATTCAAGGGAGTATGAACTTCGTGCGAAATATTATTCATGAATGCCTTTTTAAGGAGGTTTTCCTCTAGGGTTTCTTTAAGCACTTCCAATTCGTGTCTCAGTTCATGTGCCTGTTGTCTAATCTGTTCTTCGAGTCATTCTTTTTTCATGCAAACATGATTTTCTGATTGTTTTTACCTAATCATCGATGTACCTTGAGCAGTTAATTCTGATTTATCAACAGGTTTTGACAGGAATACTTCAATACCCATTTTCAGCGCTTTTGTGTGGGTTTTGCTATCGGTTTGGGCTGCAGTGATCATGATTACCGGAATCAGCTTCAAATCATTGTCCTCTTTTAGTCTTCGGCAGATTTCTATACCATCCATGATCAGCATTACAAGATCGAGCAGGATTGCATTGGGACTTTCAATAGGAGCCTTCCAAATGTTCTCCTTGTCCGAGAGAGTGTGCAGCAATAATCAGGGTGTCGAGAAATGAGTTGGAGAATAGTGCAGACAGAACTAAAATATTTTTATCTTCACTATTATACTTGTTTCTTACATTAAATCACCCAATGGGCCAAGATTAATATTTAAATCGCGGTCTGTGAGGTTAAAATGCTTTTTCAACTCTTCCATTTTCAGATCAAGCTTCATGAGTGTTTCGCCTAGGCGTTCAATCTCATCATCTGTTAATGATCCTCCATCTACTCTTCGCATAGCCTGCTTTTCGACCAGTTTTCGAATGAGTTCAACCAGAGTGAGCACCAATTTTGCCAGCCCTGAATCTGCATTGTCAGGCGTGAGTTTGAGTCTGGATTCTTCTACATTGGATGTAAGTTTCCCGATCTCTTCCGAAATCCCATCAAATGATCCAGTATTAAAAAGTATCTTATTTTCATTCATGTTTAGAGTATTACATTATATCATATAAAATCGATGTTATCAGTACGCTGTTACTTTATTGTGAAATTCGTAAAATTGTATGGAGGCCATGGCCCGGTCATAATAAAGTTTAGTGTAGGATATTTGGCTTGCAGTTCACCGACTGCATGAATCAACTCATCTTTCAGCGCCTTATCAAGTAAGAAAACCCCATCAACTATTGTAGTAGGCGTTACCATTTTTTTTATTTTACTGATTGCCTTCAGTTGGTCAAGTTGTTCTGCAATTTCTCCAATGACTGAATCAACATAGGTTACCAGTAATACCTCCTGCCTGTGCTCTTTAAGTTTTTGATTTACCCAATCTCTGAATATTGAGTTTTTGATTTCTATGTCAGGTTTGGTGGGTGTTTTGCCATCAGCCTCTGATTTAACCCTGAGTTCTGTCATTAATTTTCCAGAATCACAAAAAACCTTGAGCCCGAATTCATGTTTATTTTCTACTTTTAGAATGTTTTGCTGAATATCTGGATAGTTTTTTTCCAACATGTGAATGATCGCTTCGTTGGATTCCATTAAGGATCCAAATCGCATGGGAAGCAATGTAAATTGTTGTGACAGGGTTTCAATCACTCCGGCATATTCAATGACGGTCGATTTACCGATAATTAGGCTGGCCCTGCTCATATCACTCACAACGACGGTAATTTCATCGAAGGATAATTGATACAGGCCAGCGCCTGTAATGCCCTTTATATTAACCAAAAGGTCATTTAACTTCTCCTTATTGCTTTTTACGGATAAAATGGAATAGATCATCTTTTCCATGCTAACTCAACTAAAAAGGTTGGTTCCTTGTTCATAGTAAGTAATTATTTTAGTAGATAAAATAGGCCAGCATTACTGTTATCTCTGTTTTAGTGATTGATCTTTCAATCGCTCAGGTGTCATTACTGCTGCCGTAAAGGATCAATAAAGATTTTCTGAAGAGGTTATTAGGTGCATAGGTGGACGGCTGGCAGGGATTGTGATAGATAATTACCGTGTAATCCTTGTCGGGACATATGGAAGTAGGATATTCCCAGATAATCCCGTTGTGCCCGTAAAATGATGCAAGTTTAGAAATTCCGATTCCATATGAATGAATTGGACTGGTGTCGTGGAAATCATAGTTAAGCCTGCGATACTGAAGCGAATCTGACGGAAATTTTCCTTTAACGATCCGTTCTGTATATGCTTGTAATTCGTGCGGGGTAGTATACACCGATTCTGCCGCCCAGCAGTTGGAAAGATTGAATGATTCGGTAAAATCGCTCGTGAGATCAAGCCTGCCTAAGTTACAGCCTCTTCTGTGAATTCCGGATAATTTGGTTCTGTTTCTTAAAAACCCACTGTTGGTCAGCGGCTGGAGTTTGATGATGTGGCTTCCGATCTCCGACTCCAGAAAATTGTCCATAACCTTTTCTATGGTCATCCCGATGGTGATCGTATTCACGTTTGAGTAACGGTATTTGGCATCGGGTCTGAATTCCAAGGGATGAGAAAAAGATATGTCGGCGAATTCCTTGGGTGCCCATATTCTGAAAGGAGTTGTCTTCATCGAGTTTTGCCAGTGATCGTCGTTAAAATAATTATTGATACCATTGGTCATATTGCTTAACATAAGCACTGTTATGCTATCGGATGCCGGGTATTCCAGGTAATATTCTGAAAATTTGTCATTGAGAGAAATATTTCCTTCATCTACCAACTGAAAAAGTGCTGTCAAGGTGAATGTTTTGGTACAGCTTGTGATTCTGAAGGTATGACTGATATCCATGAGAGCCTTGGCTTTTTGGTTGCTGATACCGGCGACATGAAGCCAATCAATACCCCGCTTGTGATCGACCACAAAGGTTGCCAAACTGGGAACGAGGACGTTTTTGATGACTGAATCGGCAGCAAGCTTCATTTGATCAATTAGTGTCTGGTTAGGGTCGGCAGAAGGTTCCTTCTTGCAGGAGATAACGGATAATACCACGATCAGAATGATGGGGAGAATCGTTAAATGGTTCTTTTTCATGTTTAGTTATGTTGGACTACTTTTCTGCTATTGATTTCCCGGATTTTAACTGCTCCATGGTCTCTACTGAACTTAACATTAATTTTACACCCACATATACTAGGTCAATATCGGCTACTGTAATTACAATGTCTCCGGTGAGGATAACACCCTTATTCAGTACCCTGTCCAATAATTCCAGGATGGTTATGTCTTTAGAGCGGTCGATTACATTGTCGTACATTACTGTTTTTCTTTAATAGAGATGAAACTAAATGGTGGCCAGGGTCCTGTTGCCTCGATAATGAAATCGGAATGTTCATTCTTTTTTTTAAGGGTGTCTGTAAAATCAGGAGCTTTGTCTTTTCTGACCAAAAAGGTGGCATTGAGGATCATAGTATCCTCTCGTCCAGTATATTCTTTTGGAAGGAGGTTACATAGTCGGGCAGATTCGCTCAGAGAATTAAATTCATCAAAATAGTTTTGTCCGTAATCTTTGCAAAGCAGGTTCATCTCATCATCAATCAGCTCTGTTTTTTTTCTTCCCAATAAAAATGCTTTCCCCGGAGAACTTGCCATAATCTGTTTTTCCAGATCAGCTGCTTTTTCACTAAGCTGGTCAATTTGGTCGGACAATGCTTTGCGATCACAATAAACTTTCACAGCCCATTCTTCCTTATCCCGGATATGATTGAAATTTTCGATCAGAGAAACGGAATAATCAGTAATAAATTTTTGTAAACCGACTTTGGTATTATAGATTGTGCCAAATTTAAACGGGATTACCGTGGTGTATTCCATGATCATGCCGATCACGCTGATGTGTTCCCGGGCATTGGTCTCAACCCATTGAATATTGGACAAGTTTCTTTTGAAGTTATCTTCGGAGAATTCTCTTTCGGAGACATATTTCACGATAACGTAAAAATCATCGAATTTCAAAGATTTTAAGTCTTTGGATTTTACATTTTGGGCAATCCCCAGAGGACAGTCTGAAATGCAATAAACATATATCAGATCGTTTTCCATAGCTATTACTGGTCAGCGCTATCCGTTCCTTCAAAGGAACTAAGTCGTTCGAACGATGTGACTTCAAGCTTTTCATCCATCTTGACAGAATAAAAAAGCCGAACCTGTTTCGGTGGCAGATTCATTGATTTTAAAAAGGAATCGTCTTCATATACTTCTGCGATGGCATTCCAATTTTCCAGTATTTTCTCAATTTTTATGACCGTCACGTCATAACATTTAATATTCTCTTTCAGGAACTTAATTGCTGTTTTTTTTACATCGATAATCTTGCTCATTGTTCTTCCTCCGGTTTATAAGTTGATGGGTTTATGGGTTTAGTTCCTTTTTTTACATTATGCCCGCAACCGGGGCAAAATTTATACTCGAACATAAACCGCCAGGTCTCTCCACATTCAGGGCAAATAACATTGAGTGGCTGGCCACACTCAATGCAAAACTTTTCATTTCCCCCTGTTGATTTTCTACATTTCGGACATTTAAAAGCGCTCATTTTTTCCTCCTTTGTTTAAGTTGATGGGTTTATCTTTGTTTTTCTTTTCGAATATTTTCCAGTAATTTCAGCAGTTCATCTTCTCTACGGTCGTATTCTTCTTCGTCAATTTCGTCCATTTCAAATTTCAACTGCAGCACCATCAATCGTTCTTTAATGGCTCCTTCATCCGACATCTCTTTTTCGATCACTTCATTGATCTTCTCTGCAATAAAAATGACTCCTTTTAATGGAGCAAGTAGTATGTCGTCGATTAAGAACATATTAAATTCCTTTGGTGTTAATTACAAGGTTTACAAAATTATAGGGGGGTAATGTGCCCACATATTTGAAGGTCATTAGACTTCCAAATTTTTCATCGAGGTCATTTACCGCCTTGTCGAAATTAGGTTCAATGCTGTTTTTAATAAGGAATGCAGCGTTGAGGATCATCATTTCTCCGTAATTATCATTCACTTTGACATCTTCAGCCAGTGGTTTCAGAACAGAGAGAATATCGTTTTTATAGGCTTCAATTTCCTTTTTAAGTGCTTCGGCTACCATTTTGCCGATATTCATGCGCTGATAGTGAGTTTTATCAGCAGGCTGGTCCATCAACTTTTCACGCATGATTCTGATTTCATCATATTTATCAATGATATTTTCGTAGATCGATGCTTCGCGTGCAAGTATTTTGAGGCCCAACTCTTTTTTGCCATCCATCTTTGTAAGCAGGTTATCGAATTTTTTATAATCCTTTTCAAGGATTTTCAAGATGCCCGCGTCATTGTCGTGCTCAGAGATGGTTGAAAATCGGACAGGAAGAACCGTAAATTGTTTCATCACCTCCTCCAGTACTTTCTCGTGGGCAATCATGTTTACTCTACGGGCTTCATATGTTATAATGGGCGAATTACTAACGATGGCGGTGATGCCATTGAAATTGATTCCATAAACCAGATCGGTACGTTTTCCTATGCCGATGGGACCATAATCTAATGGTCCGGAATGCCTGATAATCCCATAAATGTACTTTCCTTCTTTAGGAATTTCTGATTTGTTGTTCATGTAGGTCTTTCAATATTTACGATTTTCAAATTACAATTCCCATTTTTCCGGAAAAATTTTCAGGTCGATAAAATTAAAGATTGGCAAGGGAGCTGTATATATAAAGTCGCTCCGCTCCTGGTACTTCATGCCAAGATCGGCCATGATGTTGTCGAATTCAACCTCTCTACCGCTGTTTACCAGAAATGCTGTATTCATAAACATCGAGTCACTGCTGGTCTTGTTGTGTTTAAATTCGAACACCGATCTTCTGAACGCTTCGATAATCCTGTTGGCTTCCTTTGCCTTCTTTTCAAGCAGGGCGTGCTCAACCAGTTTTGCAGCCTCAGTAATTTTCAGATTTTTTGTTGCCTGATCATCCAGATTTTCGATTTCAGTTCTGATTTTCTGCAGTTCAACATTCTCTCTATCAATCTCTTTGTAAATCATTCCCATGTTTTTCCAAGTTCCCCTCACATTGAGCTCCACCTTGTTTTCGAACTGCCTTAATAGTTCCATAAATTCGCAATAACGACGGTTAAGCAGGTTCCGTATTTCATCAGGAGTTGCTGCGATAGTGCCAAACCTGATGGGAAGAATGCTTCTGAATTCCTTCATAACTTCTTCGATTACCCGTTGGTGTGCCAGTATGTTTTCGGGATTGACTACAAACCTGCTCAACGGATGATCGCTCACCACCATACATAAACCATCGAAACCGATGGTGGATACCAGATCGTTTCGCCCGCCTAAACCGATTGGTCCAAGGTTGACATCATAATCCGAGGCAATGATGCAATAAATGTATTTTCCGTCGCGCTGCATAAATACTGCTTTATTATTCCTTTATTTTTACCAGAATCAAATTTTCAATCACCGTTTCTTTTTTCAGGGAGAGGTGCCCCTCTTTTTCTGTTTGCCTTGCTGCCGCTACATAATCTAGCAAGGTATGGTAGGCTTTTTGGATCGTGTTGAAGTTTGCATTGTCATCACTTTCCTGAACGTTGTCGGGATGAAATAATTTGGCTTTTTCCAGATATGCTTTTTTTATTTCATTTTCGGTAGTTTTTTCTTTAATGTCAAGTTCTTTTCTGGCCTGTTCCACCTGTTCGAAGTTCAATATTTTAACTTCAATGGTATAAAAACTATAACAGGGCAATGGCCCTACTAGTTTGAAATTCAGGACGCCATCGTATTCTTTATCCAATTTTTTAATTACATGTTCAAATTGTCCGGTATTATTTCTTTTCATCAATATAGCTGAATTGGTTACCATTTGGTCGTTCATCACCTCATGAATTTTTATATCGAGACTAATCGTTGAGATGGCATTCAATATGTTTAATTCAATTGCTTTATTTTTTTCATTTATTTTTTTCTGGATCAAGAGTCCTATTTTATATTGATCCACTTTCGTGATCTCTGCATTACCTTTAAGGATTTCATTTTTCATTTCTTTCACATCTTCAAGCTCAGCAATGCTTTTGAGCACATCGGGAAAATTTGCCCACATTACCACAAGATCAAGTTCCGTCAGGTACTCAATTTTCTTCAAAGTCTCGATAATTAGATCATAGCCTTTCGCCATTATATTGATCACTTCATCCTTTGAATTTACAATGGTCCCGATCTGGAAAGGAATAATCATTGTGAATCCCAGCAGGTGAAGTGTTTCAATTGTTTTCTGGTGATGAATCAGCAAATATCCCAGCGACTCTCTGTTCAAGCTCTCGAGTTGCACCTTATCACTGTTCGAAATAATGGCAGAGATATTATTATAGGTAATGGTGTAAACCCCTGAATTTTCAAGTGATTGAAAATGGGTTGCTCCATAAAAATTCGGAATAATCCCGTAGATGTATATCCCTTTTGACGTCATATTTTTGGTTGATTAGATGGTCATGTTTACTTCTTCGTTAAATTTTGTTTCAACACCAGTTGTATTGCTTCTTCAAAATGAGATTCCAAAATGGCAATATCCCCGGTTATCTCTGTCTGTTTTCCCTTGTTCTTATCAATCAGTTCGCGGATTGCCAGCATGGCAGCCTTCTGGCATATAAATTCTATATCAGATCCTGTCAGGGTGTCGGTTTTAAGCGCTAGTTTGTTGAGATTTACTTTTTTGTCTAAAGTTTTTTTCCTCGTATGGATGTCAAATATTTCTCCTCTGGTTTTTACATTGGGCAAAGGCAATTCGAAGATCAGATCAAATCGGCCACTTCTCAATAATGCCGGGTCGATTAAATCAATCCGATTGGTTGCAGCGAGTACAATTACACCCTTCATATCTTCAATACCATCCATTTCTGTGAGGAATTGCCCGATAACCCGTTCAATGACGCCTGAACCCGAGCTATTGTTTTGTCGCTTGGGTATGAGACTGTCAATTTCATCAAGAAAAAGAATAGAAGGAGCTGTCTGCTTAGCAAGTTTAAAAAGCTCTCTCACTCCTTTTTCGGATTCACCAATATATCGGCTCAGGATCTGAGGACCTTTGACAGAGATGAAATTAACCCCACTTTCACTTGCAAGTGCTTTGGCAAGGTATGTTTTCCCGGTTCCGGGTCTCCCGTGCAGGATGATCCCTTTGGGCGGTTTGGTATCAGCTTTTTTAAATAGTTCAGTATATTTCAATGGCCATTCCACTGTTTCTTTCAGTGTTTCTTTGATTTCATCAAGGCCGCCCACGTCTTCCCATTTTACATCAGGTACCTCCACAAATACTTCCCTAATTGCCGATGGTTCTACCTCCTTCATTGCATCCAGAAAATTATCCATTGTCACTTCCAACGACATTAAAAGTTCGTAAGGGATTCCGGCTATCTCAAAATCGATTTGAGGAAGTATTTTTCGCAAGGCAGTCATAGCCGCTTCTCTGGCCAGTGCTTCCAGATCGGCACCTACAAAACCGTGCGTGATATCCGCCAGCTTTTCCATATCTACATCCGTCGATAATGGTATACCCCTAGTATGGATATGAAGGATTTCCAGTCTGCCCTTTTTATCAGGAATGGAGATAGATATTTCGCGGTCGAAACGTCCTGGTCTTCTTAATGCCGGATCAATGGAATTCGGAATATTGGTAGCTCCGATCACAATTACCTTCCCTCTTGATTCTAGTCCGTCCATCAACGACAACAGTTGGGCAACCACACGTTTTTCTACCTGTTTTTCCCCACCCATATCTTCTCTCTTGGGAGCGATGGCATCAATTTCATCGATAAAAATGATGGCCGGGGCGTGCTGCTGGGCTTCTTCAAATATTTTTCTAATTCGTCCTTCACTCTCTCCATAAAACTTTCCCATGATCTCGGGACCAGAGATATTGATAAAATAGGCATCGGTTTCATGAGCAACGGCTCTGACGATAAGGGTTTTCCCGGTACCTGGAGGACCATATAGAAAAACACCCTTTGGTGGCTGAATCCCGAGACGTTCGAATATTTCAGGATACTTTAAAGGTAGTTCGATCATCTCCCTGATGCGTTGTACCTGATTGCCCAGTCCGCCAATATCTTCATAGGATACCTTGTTTTTGCGTTCCTCATTCTGTTCTACAAGCTCGAGCTGAAATGAGGTATTGGGATGGATCAGAACAACACCTTCAGGATTGACACCAGTTACTGTGTACTCTACTGGTCGTGAACCAAAAAGATTAGCTCTCACCTTATCTCCTTTTATCACAGGGAGTCCATTGATGAGAGATCCAATATATCTAGCATCGTCAGCCTTCAATGAGCCTGATTTGGTTTCTGGTTTGAGTTTTATTTTAACAGCTTGACGACAAGTGGTTTTGATAGTCTTCACTTTTTCATCGATGCCAGCCTGCGCATTTTCCCTTGTTATTCCGTCAATCTGTATAATACTCTTGTTCCTGTCGTCAGGGTAACAAGGCATGATTCTCACGGGTGTGACACGCTTTCCTTCGATCACAATCACGTCACCGTTTTCCAGTCCGAGTAATTTCATGTCTTTCGGATCGATCCTCGCAATGGCTCTGCCAACATCTTTTACAAGGGCTTCCTTTATCCGCAGGGTTATCTCTTCTTTGGTTATGTTCATTTTATTATTTTTTTAGTTACAATATAAAATAAAAAGTTTCTCCAATGAAGTTAAGATCTACCTAACACCAAAAAGGGATGTTTTTAATAATTGTAAAGTATCTTTTCCTTTGATCTCTTCAGCAAACATTGGCACTTCAACCATATTCAACTGGGGATACATTTCTCCGATTTCTTTTAGATGAGGTAATTGACAGGCCTTTTTTCGCTTACAAAAATCACAATCCTCTGATACGCATACATTGTTTACGATGATCTGCCCCGAAATGATTCCGGAAGTACCAAGCTCTTCAAGTAATCTGTTAGTTTCCCTGATCGCCATTGATTCGGGGATACAAACCGGGATAAACTCACATCGCGTTTGATCCCTTAATATGTTTTCAATTCTTTTGACCGTCTTTTTCAGCCCGAGTAAAAATGTGTCCACAGCATCCGGTTGATAGGAACCCGAAAAACTGGTGATCATGTAACGGTACTTCCATCTCATGCGGGCAATAACTTTTATCCACTCATCCAGTAACTTCGGCGAGAAAATCAGTCGCAACGCATGCCCGGTGGGGGCTGTATCCACTACATATTTATCGAATTGGCCTTCTTCGATAAAATCGATGATGGTTTTAAAACTCATTACCTCATCAATACCGGGAATTGATAAGGTGAGCATCTCATCGATATCCTGACTATCAAGATTAGTGGAAGTTTCAAGCAGTTTTTTCAGTTCTGACCGATGTTCTCCAATGAATACTGAAAGTGCTTCATCAGCAAACACCTCAATGGCCGAAAGGTTGGTAGTGCCGACAATCTTAGTAACTTTAAAACCAATTTGTTGTTCGAGGCAATCCGATACGGAATGAGCAGGATCGGTAGAAATGAGCAATGTTTTGAAATTTTCAGACAATGCCAAGGCTGTGGCAATGGCACAACTGGTTTTTCCAACACCTCCTTTTCCGCCAAAAATGATGAGATTCAGGTCGCTATTTTCTAAGCCTGTGAGTGCCATTACTTTATTTTTTTATTCTGATCTCAAGGATGCCATTGGTAAATTTGTGACGTAAATTTGATTTAATGACTTTTACAGGCAGCAGCAATTCCTTTCGATATGTTCTGCTTTTACTGGCTGCCGAAATTTCAAGGATATCTTCCTTTAAATCTATTTCAAGGTCAGTTTCCTCAATTCCAGGCATTTCGACAATGACAACGATTTCATTCTTTTCTTCGAAAATGTCAGTAATCGGCTCCCGTTCTTCGTCCACTTTGGGTCCTTCGGGTGTTTTTTTAATGTTCCCGAATGTTTCCACTTTTGGAGAACCTCCTCCTGCAGTATTTATGGTAAACCCATAAACGCCTTTCATCCCTTTTTTAATATGATCAAAATTGATTTCACCCTCCTTTTTGATTCCACCACTTTCTTCAAGTTTCCCGGCTAGGTCAACCAGTTTTTCGATGCTTTTGAACAGACCGCTAAGTCCGAAAAGATCAAAATCGGCCTCTGACTTTTTTTCTTTGTTGTTATTTTTTTCCATTTTGTAGTTGTTAACTTAAGATTATCGGTCTTTTTCCTCTATTTGTCGGCTTGTCGGCGACTTCTTCTCTTCAAAGGGTTGGGGAGTAGCTGAGAAAGTATTTGGCGTACTGATAGCCTCCAATTTTTCGAGGCGGGCTTCCAGCGTTTCCTGTTGTAGCATGAGCTCTTTTTCTCTGGCTTTCGTGGAAAGGTAGGTATCTTCTTGCCACCAATTGATGCCCATTTCCATGGCCTTGTCAACAGAACATAGCAGTAGTCTGATCTTTATGGTCAGTAAATCAATATCAGCTATTTGTATCTTAATATCACCTGCAATTACGATCCCTTTATCGAGAACTCTTTCGAGGATATCGGCGAGGCCCGTTGCATTAATTGAATGGGTAGGTTCTGACATGGTTCATTGTTATTAATAGTCCATCAACATAGTTTTAAATTCCGTTTTCTCTTCATTTATTTTTATAAATCTTTTCTGTTTAAGATTTATAACTTGTTTGGTTGTTTCCTCAAAAAACTCCTGAATATCCTTCAGTCGGCTTTGAATGATCTCAGCCCGCATAAGTATCCTTGACTGTTCATTACGTAGTCTTGTTCTTTCCTTTTCAAGCATGTATTGTTTGATGAAATCACAATCCTGCTTTTCGGGAAGAGCGCTTTTGCAAACAGCTCCCGATGTTTTTACACTGTGAAATCCTTTAATTGGAGAAATGTTTGGCATAATATTCTGATTTTGGGTTTGAGAGTGTTTTGCCTTTCTTTTTATCAACCTATCAACAATTTTTATCAATCAGTTCATTAACAATTACCCTTACCTTTTCCTGATTGGTTTTTGAGCCAACGCGGCTGGTTTCGGAAGTGAGAATGTCCTGGCAGATTAATCTGAACATTTCGTTGCTTTTAGAAGGTGTTGAATTTAAAGTTGCCAGCGTTTTTGCAATCATGATTGAACCACGAATGGTCGGGTCAAATTCAGTTTTTCCCGATTCACGCAAACCCCTTACAATTTTTACAATTTTTTCTGCATCTTCTAAGGAAAGCTCCGATTTTGCTTTGGTAATCTGCAACTCGGTTTCATAGTCGAAATGATCGAGGTCCATGGTTACCATACGGTCACGTAGTGCATCCTGAGTACGGTTAACCCCGGCATACTCCTCAGGATTTGAAGTGAAAATGGCATGAAATTCCGGATGAACTTTCATATAATAATCCTCTTGTTTCCCTGCAGAGGTGCTCATCATTCTTTCCTGAAGGATGGGTAGAAGGATATTATTAGCTTCGGCACGTGATCGAGTAAATTCATCATAAATAAGTGTAAATCCGTTTTTCACGGCAATGGTCAATCGATTGTTCACCCATTTCTTTTCCATGTCCTCCTCAAGTTTATGAACAGTATGAATAAATTTATCGTCTAATTTTTTGAATCTGTAACCTGCTTCACTACCCACAAGATCGGAAGTTTTATATTCGGCATCACCATGAATAACTACGACTGGTCTTCCGATTTTATTTGCCAGATGCATGGCTAACGCTGTTTTTCCGGTTCCAGATGGGCCCCTGAAATGTACTGGGAATCCTGCTTTTATATAGGTAAGACTTCGGTTGGTAAGGTCTTTAATATAATCTGACTCAACAAAATTGGACATTTGCCGAGGTTCAAGAACGACGTTAGTTTCATTGTTCGATATTTTATTCTGCATATTATCCTCCTTTATGGTTCTATTTAAAATGTAAACTCCGATTTGGGCAATTGATCCAATGTGTTATTCCAAATAATCCTTACCTGCTCAATATCTTTTATTAGTTGTTTTTTTGCAACCAGAAATGCTTTTTTACGAGCGATATGCTTTTCCATTGCTTCTTGTCTTTTCAGTAAACCCTTCCTGATATTGTTTTCTGCATTGTTCATGATATTTTCCCCCTCGGATAATTTATTATTGGTGTGACAAAACCAATGCCCTTACAACGGGTACAAGGCAAACCATCGCTCCATTTTCCTGTTCCTTTGCATACGTGACAAATTGATGTACTCTCGCAAAAATTACTTCCTTTACCTTTACATACTATACACGGTACTCTGGCTCCTAGAGGATTTTTTCCTGTGCCTGAACAAAAAACACAAAATATTGCGGGTTCCTCTACTTCAACCTGTCCTGTTTCTTCGCAAACCTGACATCCCGATATCGCTGAGAGTAATTCAAAGGGATCCCTTCCGGTACCGCTACAATATGCACACTTGATTATTTTTTTCATAGCCTATATCAAATTAAGAATATAATAAGCAGTGTTGGACACTGAGCGAAGTCGGAGTGTCCAAATCTGCTCAATCTCCTCATGCTATTTTTGTGGGTTTAGCGGGAAGTAAATATTATCAACTTTTTGAACTTTCCCTTCGTCCAATAAAGTTTTAGCTATGAATCCAAGTTTCATCCGTGTTTCGTTCAGCGGGCCTTCCATTTCCGAGACTTTCACTCCCTTGGGATTTTTGTTGATAATATCAAGCACCTTTGCTTCCAATGTCAGCGGATATTCTGGTTTGGGCTCCATTTCTGGTTCAACTGCAACCGGATTTTCAGCTTTTACTGCAACTGGGACTTCAGCTTTTACTACAATCGGGGTTTCCTTTTTCACTTCTTTCTTAACTACCTGCATAGGAACCGTAACGGCTGCTTTCCTTAATTGTGATAGGATATCCGTCATCTTTTTCCACGCAACTGACGCCTCTTCTCTATCTTGTGCAAAATCACCGATCAATTCGGCAACGGCTTTTTTGAGATTTTTCACATCATTGCGTATACCTGTCATTACTACATTGAATTCTTTAAGCCTTTCTACTTCACCTTTTTTGATCATATCATGCGTGTAAGCGAAAATTCTTAAAACCTCTTCATTAATACTTTTAATAAGGATAGTAAATTCCTTAAGTCTTTGTACTTCGCTTGTTTCGAGTAAATTATGGGTGTAAGTGAAAATCTCCGAAATTTCCTCATTTATGCTTTTCATGAGAACAACAAAATCCCTTAGTCTTTCGACCTCGCTCTTTGCGAGCAAATTATCGGTGTATGTAAAAATCTCTGAAATCTTCTCGTTTATGCTTTTCATAAGGGCAACAAACTCCTTCATCCTCTTTTTTTCGTTCATGGCAAGGTCTGATCTTAAGTCTGCTGCCATATCCTGATGATCTTTGACTGTTTTTTTCATAAAAATATCAGCTTCTTTCAACCTGTTTTTTTCGCCTTTAGCAAGTGATGCTCGTAAGGCTGTAGCCATATCCTGATGATCCTTCTGGAATCTGTCAAGAGTTTTTTGCACTTCGATTATAAGCTCTTCATTTTCTTTGATCCGTTGTTTGAATGAAGCAAGTATATCTTCACTCAAATTTTTCATTTCTGATGATAGTCCCATTTATTTGTCTCCTATGTTTAATGAATATTTCGTTACCTGAGTTAATTGATATCTTTAAGTATTTGATCTTTTACCTTTCTTACATCCTGTATTAGAATGTGATCACCATTTTTAAGTAGATTTTCGAGGCATGCCATCATTTTGTTATGCATTTGCTGAAAATCCAAAAATGTTTTCATGACTTTTTTTTTTCTCATTTCCTGTAGCTTGGAAATCTGAGAAAGCTGTTCTTTGATAATAGAAATTTTCTCACAGTTGTCCTGTGGGAGAATCTCTTTGATGCCCAGCAGGCTGTTTTTAAGCGATTGGGCGGTCTCTTTCTGCGCTTCAATAAAGTTCAAAAACTGGCTTTCGGCTTCTTTTTCCTTTTCATCGAGCGCCCCGAGAATGCCCGACATCATCGTGTTGTAATCTTTTTTACGCAGGGAACCGTTTTTTGCCAGAGTTTCACAAAGCCTGGTGTTTAAAATGTCTCTTTCCTTTTTGAGGTTATTGAGCAAATGGTGGGCATTATCGAACAGAAAGTAGGAGGATTCTGTAATGTCTTCTGATGATTGGAAGGCCGTTTGGATTTTTTGAATCCAGTTTTCGTAAGAGTTTATAATGTTTTCGAAAAAGCCATCTATGTTTAATTGGGTCTGGTTGCTCATATTGAATGGAAGATTACATTGTTTGCATTTTTTTGAAAAGAGAAATTCTTGGTACCTCATACTTTCAGATATCGGATCCGGAAGGATGTTTTAGCAAGAATAACTGTTCAACTACAAGATGCCTTATGCAGCTTTTGCAGTTAAACCGATGGCTTCAGCATACTTCAGGTATGTTTCAACCGAGGCTACGACTACTCTTGCTTCAATTGCAAGCAGTTCGATGCCTACCAATGATACTCTTACCCATGCATCAACTACAACCCCTTTGTCAAGGATACGGTCGATTACCTCTACGAGGCTGGAAGATCCGATTGTCTTTTCTACTGCCATTTTTAAATCTCCTATATTTGATTTATAAAAACCGTGCTTTACATGAGGGACGGTTTACCTCTTCTGCTGGGAGTATTACAAAATAGTTGCCGGAAAGTATTAATATAGAGAAGAACAGTCTTTTGGTGGTGCTAAAAATCTGACAATGAGGTGTGAAAAAATATTTTTTTTTCTCTCTGTAGGAAAATTTTCAGAAAGAATTTTGCTTACAGAGATTCTATTGTTTTATTTTATCACGTAGCTAAGCGAAAACGCGTTACTCTTCTATTTTCCTGATCTGGATGTTGTATTTTTTCATCTTTCTGCTGAGGGCATCCCTGTGAATTCCCAAGGCATCAGCAGCCGATTGTTGGTTGAAATCGTGTAATTGCAAAGCCTGTCGGATCAGCCTGATTTCGTTCATTTTCAGGTCAACTGCTTCGGGAAGGTTGGCAGCCGAATGATTCTTATTGGGCTGCACGCGGAAATCGTTGATTCCTAATGAGTTGTTTTTGCAGAGGATGATGGCTCTTTCGGTCATGTTTTTCAATTCCCTAACATTTCCAGGAAATTCATATTTTTTGAGTTCGTCAAAAACTTCTTTCGAAATCCGGAGGTTGGGCTTGTTGAATCTAGCTGAATATTTTTCGACAAAATGAATTAGCAGGGGTTTAACATCTTCCTTTCTTTCACGTAAGGCTGGAATATGTATGTGGAGAGTGTTGAGCCTGTGAAGCAGGTCGAGCCTGAATTTTTTATTTTCAACCCATTTATTGATGTCATGGTTGGTTGCCGAAACGATACGGAAATCTGTATGGATCTCAGTGGTGTCGCCCACTCTAGTAATCACTTTTTCTTCGGTGGCACGTAGAATTTTAGATTGCAGGTTAAAGGGCATGTCGGCGATTTCATCGAGGAAAAGAGTGCCCTTGTTACAAACCTCAAAGAACCCCATTTTATCGGTAATCGCTCCGGTAAAGGATCCCTTCTTATGGCCGAAAAATTCGCTTTCCAGCAGGGTTTCTGTTATGGCACTGCTGTTTACAGCACAAAAAACATGATCTTTCCTTTCACTCGAAAAATGAATGATTCTGGCAATGTTTTCCTTGCCAGTACCACTTTCTCCAGTAATCAGTACATTGGCTTCAGAATATTTTGATGCAGTAATGGCCTGTTCAAATACTTCCAGAATCTGAGAGCTGACACCAATAAACTGCCGGTCGATCTTCTCTTCTAGAGTTTTGGAAATAAGAGAGTTTCGCTCTTCCATTTGTTTCAACTTCCTTTGAATCTGGAGGTATTTTTGGGTACGTTCAATGGAAATCTGAATATCAATAAACCTGAACGGTTTTCGCAAATAATCGAATGCTCCCAAGCGTATGGCCTTGATTACCGTATCCATATCACCGTGAGCCGAAATAATGATGACCTCCATTAGGGGATAAAACATTTTTACTTCCTTCAAAATGTCTAGTCCATTCACTCCCGGTAATCGTACATCCAGAATCAACAAGTCGATTTCATGATTGTTCAGGATCTTTTTTCCATCATCTACGGTGTTGGCTTCAAATGATTCATAATGTGAACCCTGAAAAAAACCACTTAATTCTTCGGTGAACTGTTTTTCATCATCAAGAATCAGGATTTTAATATTGTCGTGTGTTGTCATTTTTGCTTTTCATCCTTTTTATTCAATGTTAATTTGATCGTGGTTCCGCATAATTTTTCACTGCTTATCGCAATTGTTCCATCCATTTCTTTCATGATCTGATAACAAATCGATAATCCGAGGCCGGTTCCTTTTCCTTCATCCTTGGTTGTATAAAAAGGTAGCAGGATATTATTGATATCGTCCCTGCTGATGCCAATGCCATTATCTGCAACTTCAATGATCAACTTCTGATTCTCTTGGTATGATCTGATGCCAACGATCATATTAAAAATTTCACCCTGCTTGTTTTTCTTTTCGATCACTGCATCTTTGGCATTTGTTACCAAATTGAGAATTACCTGTTCAAATTGATATGTATTTCCAAATATCAGAGGAAGTTGTTTTTCCAGTTGAAGATTCAGGGTTATTCCAAGGTGCTTGAACTGCTCTGTTATCATTGATACGGCATTTTCAATGCTGGCATTCACATCGAAGGAGCTCAGCACATAATCATCATGGGTTCTTGAAAATGCTCTGACGTGGTCTATAATGTTTCTGATACGCATGATATTTTCAAAAATCTTGTCTGATTTAATTTTCAGAAAGCCAACATCAATTGTTTCTGTTTTTGCTGTCTCAAATAAGATTTTATCCATAACCATCGAAATAATATTCAATGGCTGGTTGATTTCATGAGCGATACCTGATGCCATTTCGCCCAAGTTGGCCATGCGGTCGGCATGGATTTGTTTAGCTTCTGTTTTTTTACGCTGTGAAATATCGCGGATGATGATCATGAAGGATAATGGTTTGCCGCCTGGATCTTGAATCAATGTTGTGCTGATTTCGGCAGGAAACAAGGTGTGATTTTTCTTTCGGATTTTAAGTTCAATGTTTTGTGCAAGCCCTTCGTTCATTGTCTTTTCATATAAATCCCTCAATGTATTTTTCTCTTGCGAAGGGATAAACAGCATTGCGTTTTTACCCACAAGGTCATCCCTGTTGGAGGCTCCAAATAATTCCATCCCGATTTCAGAAGTTTCTGTAATTGTCCCATTAAGGTCGATTAATAAAATTCCATCAGGAGAAGCATTTAACATTGTTTTATATTTTTCTTCGCTTAATTTCAGAGCCTGTTCTGTTTGTTTACGGGAGGTTATGTTTCGAATGGTATTTAGCATTCCCAGAATTTCGTGGTCGCCATTTATCAATTTTGCGTTGTGCGATAACCATCTCTCTGAGCCATGTGCATCAACAATGCGATATTCGAATTCCCACAACTCAAGTTCTCCATTTAGAACTTGCTTCCATGCCTTTTGACATTTCTCTGCATCGTCAGGATGTATAATGTCAGGCATCATTTGCCCAATGAATTTTTCGCACGGATAACCGATAACACTTTCACACTGCGGACTACAGAATGTTGTTATTCCGTTTGCATCAGTCAGTGTTATTAAATCTGAACTGTTGTAAACCACAGCCCTGAACAATTCCTCGCTTTCCTGAAGCAACTTTTCTGCCTGCTTGTGTTCGGATATGTCCTGCACCGTGCCGATGCTTCTGACGGGTTTTCCGGCCTCATCAAGTTCTATCAGACCCTCTGCGAATATGTTATGAATAGCACAAAGTGGTTCGATTGGGCCTTTACTGTTTTGATTGGCGATTTGGTAAAACATAAATTGTCCTTGATGAATTTATGATATTTTTCTACTCTCCACTGTTTTTTGTAGATTGTAGTGATCTGTTCATATGATAAGCTCAAATCGCTGCAATCCAAGTGCAACTCGCCCACTGTACCATCCTCGTTTTTGAAGACATGCTTCATAAACAACAGAGGATAGCTTAATCCAATCCTTCGAGCCAGACCTTTACTGTTTGCTATCCCGGCTACAGCGTTTCGATGCTTACATATTCTTGTTTCTCTTTCTTTTGTATTTGAGGTATAGGGACACTTTCAGGTTCGATTTCAGCGTCACCACAAAGCTCCGCCCTAATTTCCCCTTAATGTGTTCCATGTTTCCAACATTGGAGTACCAACTGTCGCAAACAAGAAGGTCAAAAATGAAATTTCTGTCACATTGGTTGTCCATTTCCCTGAATAGCTCGTTTTTTGTCTTATTGCTCTTGCACTTTACCCTCTCTATCTTTTTATCGGTTGCCCAACTGTTTTTCTTTATAAACTCAACGACACATGGCAAGCGCATTCCCTGAACATCGACAAGGGCGGTAAGAAAGTTGACTCCTTTTACCGACCGATTAAATACATGGTCCCAATGCCAGCAGATCAATTCGCTTTCGTCCGTGTAGGGCTTCTCCTCTATCGAATCATCAAAACTCAACACGACGGGTTCACTGCTCCTTATCAATTCCCGAACATAGGATTTGACCTGTTTCCACAGATATCTGGAATCATAATCCCCACCAGACAACTGTCTGGTTATTTTATTGTGGCTTATCAATAATAAACCTGCCATTCCTGCGACTGTAGCATAGAAAGTCGAATTTATCAAATAGTCGATGTGCAGGTTTGCAATGTTTTTCACAATATTATAATTTTACATCAATAAATATATATATTTATTACATAATATAAATTAATAATTATATGCAAATAAAAAGAGCTTATAAGTTATTTTGAATATTGTAAGATTGCACAAATATACAAAATTAACCATTGATTTCCAATCCAATAATAATTTATTATACGATTTTCAATATAAGTATTTGATTTATAATATATTAGACAGTGTAAGACCTGAGAAAGAAATTTTTTATGACATAGTGCTAGTGTTGATTGGAGAGATTGAATACCGTATGCGTAAACAAAGCAGAAAGGTCTGGAGTCTTCCGGATTATACACTTATGACTTCGGAATATTTTAGAATTCTCCCGGCATTGTATTAAATCATTAATAATGTTTTTAGCCTTCTGTTTGTCGTTTGCCTGATGCCTTTAGCATATGAACCGTGTGGTTTGTCGTTGTTTATTCCTGTGTGGTCGAAATATTTTTGCAATCACACATCGAAATGGTTAATATTGTAGTGTAAATTGTAAAAATCACATAAACCCAATAATTATGAAACAGTTCTTTAAAATGATGTTTGCCTCTATGCTAGGCTATTTTCTGCTTCAGATAATTATCTTTTTTATTATGTTAGGCTTTGTAGCCTCTATTGTGGCAGTATCGTCAAAAGAAACCGTCATTGTTTCGAAAAATTCAATTCTTCACATGAAATTTGATTTTCCAATTTCAGAACGTTCGCCAAATGGTCCTAGCTTCAATACGGATATTTTTGGAGGTGGCGGAAAAAGTGCGGTTGGTCTGTTCGATATTCTGGAAAGTATTCGTAAAGCAAAAGAGGATAAGAACATCAAAGGTATTTTGCTGGAACCGGAAGAATTAAGTGCCAGTATGGCAACTATTGCTGAAATCCGGGAAGCTTTGCTTGACTTTAAGAAAAGTGGAAAATTCATTTACAGTTATGGAGAAGTTTATACGCAGAAAGGGTATTATCTGGCATCTGTGTCTGATAAGGTATTTCTTAACACAACGGGAGTAATTGAACTGAAGGGTGTTTCGGCAGAAATTATGTTTATGAAAGGGCTGTTTGATAAACTGGATGTTCAGATGCAGGTAATCCGTCACGGAAAGTTTAAAAGTGCAGTTGAACCTTACATTATGCAAAAGATGAGCCCTGAAAACAAGGTTCAGATTCGTATGCTTATTGATAATGTGTGGAATACCATCGCTACTGCAATTGCTGAAAGTCGGAAAATTCCGGTAGAAGAATTGAATAAAATTGCTGACAATCTTCTGATTCGCAACCCGGTTGACGCGATTGACTATAAACTTGCGGATTCATTAGTGTATAAGGATCAACTTCTGGCTATTTTGAAAAAGCAGATAGGTATTGAACAGGATAAAGATATTTCGTCCGTCACAATACAAAAATATGTAAAAGCTGAAGGGAAAGAAGAAATTGAAAGCAAGGATAAAATTGCGATCATATTTGCTGCCGGCGAAATCCGTAGAGGTGAAGGTTCGGACGAAATCATCGGATCCGACAGAATTTCGAAAGCAATTCGGGAAGCTCGTGAAGACAAAAAGGTGAAAGCAATTGTTTTACGGGTAAACTCCCCTGGAGGTGATGCGCTTGCTTCAGATATTATCTGGCGTGAAGTAGTTCTGGCCAGGGAAAAGAAGCCGGTGGTTGTTTCGATGGGTGATGTGGCTGCATCCGGAGGCTATTATATTGCTTGTGGTGCTTCAAAAATTATTGCAAGCCCTTCTACTATAACTGGTTCAATTGGTGTATTTGGTGTGATTCCAAATCTGCAAAAGCTCTACAATAATAAGTTAGGAATTTCTTTCGATACGGTACTTACTCACCGTAATGCGAACCTGATGTCGGTAAATCGCCCGATGAGCTCTTACGAACAAATGGTAATTACTCAGGAAATTGAACGAATTTACAGTACCTTTATAAGTCGTGTGGCTGAAGGACGAAAAATGAGTCCGGCAACAGTTGACAGCATTGGACAGGGTCGTGTATGGAGTGGTACAGATGCGAAGAAAATCGGATTGATTGATGACTTTGGTGGAATTGACAAGGCGATTGCCGAAGCTGCAAAAATGGCTAAACTGTCTAAATACAAACTGAGGTATTACCCCGATCAGGAAAATGCGTTGGAAGAATTGTTTAAAGAGATTTTTGGCAACACAAAAACCAATGCTTTACAAAAAGAGTTAGGTCAGGAGTATGAACTTTATAAAACCCTGAAAGAAACAACCAACTGGAAAGGAATTCAGGCACGCCTGCCTTTTATGTTGACTATCGAATAAGTTTTGCGCATATTGTTATTGAAAAAGAGGCAACCGTTTCGGTTGTCTTTTTTTTGTCCACTGATTTAGTACAGATATGACAATCATCTCTGTGTTCGAATTGATGAGGAATGTACTGTTCTTGATAAGAAATGAGAAGTATTTGCCTGTAAATTGTAACCAAAGTAACTTTCGAAACGTCCAATAAGAAAATAATGAAACATATGGAAACTAAACGATTAAAGCGAAGCTATCATGACCGGGTAATTGGGGGAGTAGCAGGTGGTATAGCGGAATATTTTTCGATAGACAGCGTTATAGTCAGGATATTGTTTCTCGCAAGCGGTATCTTTGGCGGAGGCATTTTGATTTATCTGATTTGTTTGATCATGATGCCACAAGATTATCCAGTAAATAACAACCCTAAATAATTATGAATATGCAAAACAAACCACTTCAACGAAGTTTGATTAATCGTAAAATCGCGGGGGTC
>Ga0209639_1001121_pt1 | contig 29777 bp, 31 predicted proteins | sample EPASupsiteHSE605_FD_187268 | JGI IMG/M metagenome (GOLD analysis project Ga0209639, IMG submission 187268) | Bioremediated contaminated groundwater from EPA Superfund site, New Mexico - Sample HSE6-05 (SPAdes) (version 2) | ecosystem: Environmental > Aquatic > Deep subsurface > Groundwater >... | reverse complement strand
GTTGTTGACAACCACCCCATGCCTATTCCCCTGAAAGGATGCAACCACATTGAGTAAAAGAGTAATCGTGGCCATGAGCGGCGGGGTTGATAGTTCAACAGCAGCACTAGTCCTCAAACAGCAGGGCTTCGAAGTAATTGGGCTTACCATGCAGATCTGGCAGGGGGCCGAGCAGCAAACCGGAGCCTGCTGCAGCCTGGAAGCCGTAAACGACGCCCGGCAAGTCGCCTGGAAGCTGGAAATCCCTCATTACGTGTTTAATTTCCGGGAGGAATTCAAAAGTAAGGTAATTGATTATTTCTGCCAGGAATATCTGATTGGCCGAACCCCCAATCCTTGTATCGCCTGCAACCGATACCTTAAATTTGAATCCCTGTTAAATAAGGCAATAGCCATGGATGCAGATTATATTGCTACCGGTCATTATGCCCGGATTACAAAGGATGATTCATCGGGACAATACAGCTTATTTACTGGCCTTGATAATAGTAAAGATCAGAGTTATGCCCTTTATACCATGAGCCAGTTTCAGTTGGAACATACTCTGTTCCCTCTTGGTACTTATACTAAATCAGAGGTACGGAGATTAGCCCAAGAAGCCGATCTGCCTGTTTTCAACAAATCGGAAAGCCAGGACTTATGTTTTGTGGCTGCAGGCCGCTACGGTGAATTTGTAGATAACTACCCGGGATTAGAACCTAAAACTGGACTCTTTTGCACCTCAAACGGTGAGTCACTAGGTCCTCATAAAGGTATTCATCACTATACGATAGGCCAGAGAAAAGGCCTGGGATTAGCACTGGGGCGACCTGCTTATGTCACTGGTATCGATCCTGATACTGACACGGTTTGGATAGGAGAAAACCAGGAACTTTACAGAAGTGATCTTACCGCGGAAAATGTTCACACTATATCAGGAAATCCGTTTGAAAAGGCAACAGCTCTAACCGTTAAAATAAGGTATTCAGCACCCCGGGTGCCAGCTCTTCTAACTCCATTGGATGAAAAACGGGTGCAGGTTGATTTCCAAACGCCCCAAAGAGCTATAACCCCTGGACAAGCTGCAGTCTTTTATGATGGAGAACAGGTCTTAGGGGGAGGCACCATTAGTTAAACTGCACAAATTCCCTTGAAGTTACACAGATCGGATAAGTATTGCGGCTTAATAAAGACCATTTGGATATCACCAAAAAAAAACTGCTGGCATCATATTAATGAACCAGCAGTCTTTTGTTCGTGGAGAATGACCGTCCCCCTCCACAAATGTTTTCGAAAATAATTAGCCAGGTTAGATACCAATATTTTTAGAAAGACGGAACGCAGCTGTCCTGGTATTTTTCTTCCAGGAATTTCTTTACTTCAGGAGATTGCAGGGCCTTACCGAGCTTAACAATTGCCTCTTTGTCCTTATCCTGGGCCCGAACTACCAGTACATTGGCAAATGGGGAATCCTTGGCTTCCCTGAAAATCGAGTCTTTTACTGGACTGAGCTTGCCTTCCAATGCATAATTGCTATTAATCACACATATATCTGCATCTTCCAGAGTTCTGGGTAACATAGCCGCATCCATGGGCGTAATCTTCAGGTTTTTAGGATTTTCCACAATATCTTTATCTGTAGCAGTAACACCCGCACCTGGTTTCAGTTTGATTAATTTGGCCTGTTCCAAAACCATCAGGGCGCGCCCGCCATTGGTGGCATCATTAGGGATACCCACTTTTGCACCATTTGCCAACTGATCAAGGCTCTTAATTTTTTTCGAGTATATCCCCATAGGTTCATTATGTACCTTTACCGTCCACGCGAGATTCGCATTATTCTTTTTATTATAATCATCTAAATAAGGTATATGTTGGAAGAAGTTAGCGTCTATTTGACCGTCTTTTAGGGCTGGATTTAGTTGTACGTAATCAGTAAAAACCTTTATTTCCAGATCCACATTTTCTTTGGCCAGAAGGGGTTTCACGATTTCCAATATTTCCGCATGAGGCTGCGCAGTAGCACCTACCACAATTTTGGCTGCAGATTTATTTGTTTTATCTGCGCCATCACCCTCTTGCGCCGTCTTATTACCGCAGCCAGCTGCAGTGGCAAGCAGCAATAATAAGCAGGCGATTAAAACCAATGTCTTTTTCATCAAATTTACCTCCTTTTATTTACAGTTTTTGTTACCATCTTATCACCTAGCATTTGAACACATTGCACAAATACAATGAGTACAATCACAGTAACCCACATTATTAAATCTTCATAACGCTGGTAACCATAATAGTATGCCAGGGTCCCCAAGCCACCTCCTCCCACAATTCCAGCCATGGCTGAATACCCTACCAGATTAATAGTAGTGATCGCTACCCCCAGGATGATAGAAGGCAATGCTTCGGGGATTAATACCTTGCTTATAACTTGCCAGGCATTGGCTCCCATCGATAATGCTGCTTCAATCAATCCCCATTCAATTTCCTTGAGAGAATTCTCAACCATGCGCGCCACAAAAGGGATGGCAGCCAGAGACAGTGGTACCATTGATGCTGCCGTCCCTATTGAAGTCCCCACTATTAATCGGGTAAAGGGGATTACCAGTATTAGAAAGATAATAAAGGGTATTGAACGCACTGCATTGATAATTGTACTCAGAATGCGGTTAAATCCTTTGCTCTCCAGTACATGTCCAGCTTCAGTAGTCACTAATATTACCCCCAGGGGCAGACCAAAGAGGTAACTAATGCCTGTAGATATAGCTACCATATAAATAGTTTCCCAGGTTGCCAGCAATAGTTTTTCGAGTATCCATGAGTTATCCGCCCAGATAGTCCCCAGGAGGCCAACGTTTGAAGTCAAAATATGTTCCAGCATTATCGCATCACCTCAATTTCCAGACCGTTCGTTTTAAGGTAGTTCATTGATTCTTCCACCGCTTCCCTGCTTCCAATCAGCTCCAGGGTAAGGTTACCAAAGGGAACATCTTTAACCCTATCGATATTGCCGTATAGAATATTGGCATCAATATCATATTTCTTTATCATCGAAGAAATCACCGGATCACCAGCTGCGGAACCAATAAAGGAAACTCTAATCATACGTGAAAACTTATTCTCATGAGTCTTAAGCAGACTCTTGGTATATTCCTCTGGGATATCTTTGTTAACAATGGCATTTATGAAACTCTGGGAAGTTGGGGTGCCTGGATTGCTAAAAACAGATAGAACATCTCCCACCTCTACAATATGTGAGTCATTAATTACTGCAACCCGGTCACACACCTGTTTAATAACATTCATATCATGGGTAATCAATAATATTGTTAAATTTAATTGGGAGTTGATATCCTTCAATAATTTCAAAATAGAACGAGTGGTATGAGGATCAAGCGCCGAGGTAGCCTCATCCGATAGCAATAGTTTGGGGTTATTGGCCAGGGCTCTAGCTATCCCGACACGCTGTTTTTGCCCCCCGCTGAGCTGATCAGGATAAACATGTGATTTATCTGTAATTCCAACCATCTCTAATAATTCGGCTGCCCTTTTTCGAGCTTGGTTTATCGGGATATGGGCAATTTCCAAAGGAAACATGACATTATCAAAAACCGTGCGAGATGAAAGAAGATTAAATTGTTGAAAGATCATACCGATTTTTTGCCGGGCCTGACGTAATTCATTATGATTTAAAGTAGTAATATCCTGACCATCAACAACAATGGAACCCTGACTGGGTTTTTCCAACATATTTATGCAGCGGATCAAGGTGCTTTTTCCAGCTCCACTAAGACCGATAATGCCAAAAATCTCTCCCCGTTTTATAGATAAACTTACATTATCCAGTGCTAATACGTCATGATGGGGACTATGATAAATCTTAGTCAAACTCTTAATTTCGATCAAATTTGCAGCCTCCCCAGAAATATTCTCTATTTAATACCTATATCTATATTAGCCTACTACAATTAAAAGAGACCAGCTAAAATTATAATTTCGTTATCTTCTCCAAGTATTCCTATCGGTTTTATTTTATCTCTTATATGGCTTCTGTCAAGCTATTCTTCATTAGACATCTTCTTTTATGCCAATACCATCTAGAGAGTTATTAAACAATAATTTACAGCATCATTATATGCCCCTTTTCTTGAATTTTCTACATTATTCTGCTATTCTGACACCGTAACTATAAAATTATAATGACTTCTCATAAGAGTAAAACTTATTTCTTAAAAGGAAGTGGCTAGTTACGGGAGGTTTATACTATGTTTTCTGATCAGTTTGAGATAATTCCCATCATTGCAAAAACAAAGAGTTTTTCCAAAGCTGCGCGGTTGCTCAACCTATCTCAACCGGCTATAAGCGGTAAAATTCAGGCTATGGAGGATTACTATGGCGTGAAGTTTTTTAACCGTACCGCACAAGGTGTTACGCTTACCGAAGCTGGTAGAATTGTATTAGGTTATGCGGATAAATTTGTAGATTTACATCAATCTATGGAACAAAATTTAAACCAGTTATTGAACATTTCTAATCCCCTTTTGACGATTGGATCAAGCTGCACTTCGGGCAATTTCGCTATGCCTGGTTGTATTCATCGCTTTAAAGAAAAGTATCCGGAAGCTAACATTAGACTAAATATAGCTAATTCACAAGATACCCTTTCAAAACTTGATAATCGAGAAATTGATGTTGCTGTAATAGATGGAAAAGCTGATAGTACAAGTCATAAGGTTCATTATTTGGATTCGGTTAACTTGGTTTTTGTAGCTGCCAATATTAATGATGATAAGAAAAGGAAAAAGAAAATTACCCTGAAAGAATTAAAGGCCAGGCCCCTGATTGTTCGCGAAAAAGGAGCTGCGATGCGGACAGTCCTTGAAAATCTAGCTCTGGAAAACGGTTGTTGTATAAATGACTTTAATGTAACCTCGGAAATGAATAGTCTCTATTCAATTAAAGCGGCTGTAGAAGGCGGAAACGGCATTACACTATTACCGTTAGTTGCTGTCCAAAAAGAACTCGCAGCTGGTACACTAAGAACAATTCAGGTAGACGACTTGGAATTAAAAATTGATATTAATCTGATATATTCGGCGATTCAAGAACCCTCCTTTATTGCACAGAAATTTATCAAGTTTTTGACTAATCCTCAAAAGAACGGTTTTTGTTGGGATTAATTCCTAGAAAAATGAAGTGTTTGATCTTATATAAAGATAAGTTTAAATAGCGACCCATTAATACTATTCCAACCTGCTACTGAGTCATTAATATTCTAGTTAATGACTCATTTTTTCATTCATTTCGCCCGAGCCGTAATTTCCTTTTACTTATCTTAGAGTGAATTAATTTCTAAGTAGACAACATTACATTCCTTATGATAATATACCCCAGATGGGTATATTAAAAAATATAGGAGGATGTCATCACATGAAAAACCAAACCAGCTATTTATTCATAATAACGATCATCTTTTTTACCTTAGGCTTTTTTAATATTATTTTTGCCTGGCTTGGCTTTCTTTGCATTTTATTACCATTTGTTTTGCTGGCAAAGAATAAAAAAAAGACGTGGTGTCAAAGCTATTGTCCCAGAGCAAGTCTCTATACAATTTTGTTTAAGGGACGTTCCTTAACTGGTACATCAGGACCCAATTGGTTAATAAAGGGCGGGGTAAAATGGGTGATGTTGGGTTATTTCAGTCTTAACCTATTTGTCATATTCATGTCTTCATTTATGGTATTTATGGGAAAAAGGTTACCCCTTGAAAAGATACGGTTTCTTATGGTATTTCAGTTCCCGTGGGATATACCGCAGTTATTGAATATTGGCCTGTTTCCTGATTGGGCTGTGCATTTGTCATTCAGAATGTATTCCATGATGCTTACAACCACTATTCTTGGTTTGCTGTTGGGCTTGTTATTTATGCCAAGAACTTGGTGCACAATATGTCCTATTAATACCGTTTCAAATATAGCACTTAAGTCCCAAAACAAAGAGATTAAGTTAGGCATCTGATAAGTGACTAAAAATGACCTTATAAGCGAACGTCTAATGTTTTGCTTATAGGGTTATAAGTATTTCAAATAATCGATCTATAACTTTGACTATATAATTTAGCTATGGTGAATTGTTCTACTATGGTGTAACAATTTCTCGAGAATATGTTGCGGCAGAAGGTGAAGTTAAGTGTTTTGTGACCAATTTGAGATAATTCCAATTATTGCAAAAACAAAGAGCTTTTCCAAAGCTGCTCGGTTGCTTAATCTATCCCAACCAGCTGTTAGCAGCAAAATTCAAGCTATGGAAGATTACTATGGTGTGAAGTTTTTCCACCGTACAACTCAAGGTGTTACCCTCACCGAAGCTGGAAAAATTACATTAGGTTATGCAGATAAGTTTCTAAATCTGCATGAATGCATGGAACAAAATCTTAATAATTTATTAAATATTTCTAATCCCACTTTGACAATTGGATCGAGCTGTACTTCCGGCAATTTTGCTATGCCATGTTGTATTCGTGGTTTTAAAGAAAAATACCCTCAGGCTAATGTAAAATTAGACATTGCTAATACCCTTGAAACCTTAAGAAAACTTGATAATGACGAAATTGATGTTGCTGTTGTGGAAGGCAAAGTTGAAAATACTAACCACTCCATTCATTATTTGGACTCTATAAATCTGATTTTTATTGCTTCTGATATTAATGACAAAAAGAAGAAAAACAAAATTTCTATAAAAGAATTAAGAACCAAACCCCTGATTATACGCGAAAAAGGGGCTGCCATGCGTACAGTCCTAGAATATTTAGCCGCAAAAAGCGGTTGTTCTATAAATGATTTTAATATAACCTCGGAAATGAATAGTCTTTATTCAATTAAAGCAGCTGTGGAAGGGGGCATTGGTATAACACTAATTCCATTAATGGCTGTCAAAAAAGAACTTGCAGCCGGTACATTAAGGGCCATTCAGGTCGAAGATTTCGACTTAAAAATTGATGTCAATTTGATGTATTCATCTGTTGAAGAACCCTCTCTTATTGCCCAGAAGTTCATCAAATTTCTAACCAACTCGCAAAGTAGAGGCTTCCGTTGGAATGACTGCCCCCAGCTCTCCTCTAAATAACATTTATATTTTTACCAGTTAATAATGCGAAACCAACAAAAGTATCCACATCTAATCATCTTTTCAACTACTCATTTAATCCTTAATGTCTTTTTAGAAGATGAAGGAATGGATGCTTTGTCTATTTATCTGGTGGCATCCAGGTAATCAGAAATACTATTGATAATATGATAGGCGGTATCAGACACAAATCAGTCTGATACCGCCTTAAATTTGTCTATTATTACTCCCTCAAGGCTTATGCTAATGTCATTTAAGCGACGTCGTAGCTTTTGGCAAAATATTTCCTTCTCCAGTATAGAGCCACATTCACCAGAGCAATCATTACCGGTACCTCGACCAGAGGTCCTACCACCGCTGCAAAGGCCTGCCCGGAATTGATGCCAAAAACTGCAACCGAAACGGCAATAGCCAATTCAAAGTTGTTGCTGGCAGCAGTAAAGGAAAGAGAGGTGGCTTGTTCATAATTGACGCCTATCTTTTTGGAAATAAAGAAAGAAATACTGAACATAACCACAAAATAGATCAGGAGTGGAATGGCGATCCGAACAACATCCATAGGTAATGAAACGATATATTCTCCCTTCAGGGAGAACATTACTACGATAGTGAACAAGAGAGCATAAAGTGCAATCGGACCGGATTTCGGAACAAATGTACCATCATACCATTCAGCTCCCTTTAATGGACGCAGGAAATAGCGGGTTAAAAAGCCAGCCGCAAAAGGAATTCCCAGATAGATCGCGACACTCTTGGCGACCTCACCCATGGACACTTTTACTGCCATGCCGGTCATGCCCAGCCATTCTGGCAATACAGTAACAAAAAAGTAGGCGTAGATAGAGAAAAAGACCACCTGAAAGATGGAATTAAAAGCGACAAGAGCTGCGGCATATTCATTGTCTCCATCTGCCAGGGTATTCCAGACAATAACCATCGCAATACACCGGGCCAAGCCGATGAGGATGATGCCCACCATGTACTCTGGATATTGCGGAAGAAGCAGGATCGCCAAAAAGAACATCAAAATCGGTCCAATGATCCAGTTTTGTAATAATGATAAGCCTAAGACCTTACGGTTTTTGAATACCTTGCCAAGTTCCTCGTATTTGACTCGGGCCAGCGGCGGATACATCATAATAATGAGTCCAATAGCAATGGGGATCGAGGTCGTGCCTACTGACAAACTGTTTAGAAAGCCTGAAAAACCAGGAAATACGAATCCCAGGCCTACACCAATAAACATCGCTAAGAATATCCATAATGTTAAATAACGATCCAGAAACGATAACTTCGATACAGCTGAATTCTCCATAATAAACCCCTCTTTTCATATTATTTACCCTGCTTCTCGCAGGAAAAACCACTAGCTTTATGTTTAATCAAACGTTCCATATCATCCCCACAGATATTAATTTTCAACAGTTCATCACTAATAATCTCTTGAATAAAAGGGTATTTCATAAGAATCTTGTCATTTATCCTGTAATAAACCCATTGCGATTTTTTTTCAGAAACAATAAGCCCTGCCGACTTTAGTTTATTCAAGTGTCTGGAGGCATTGGATTGTTGAATATTGAGAACTTCCTCAATATCACAAACACATAATTCACTGTTTTTTAATAGGTTCAGCATTCGTATTCTCGTTTCATCGGCCAGGGCTTTGAACAATTGTACAATCTCCACGAAGTCACCTCCCTATATCTAATATAAATAGATCAGGGCAACGGGCAAGTAACCGTCGCCCTGAATGTAAAGGGGATTATTTATTCGGAGAAGCTAGGCCTAATCCGAACAAATTTTAATATAATAATTTCTGAGGATTTCTCTTGCCAGTTGGAACCGAAGTTAATCGATTCCCGTTATATGATTATATGCTACTTTAATCATATATTATACTCGGATAAATATTTGTCAAGTCGATTCTACTAGTAAGCGCCGGAATCCTGGGGGAATGGATGACAAAAACAACCCCGTAAATAATAAAGAGGGATTTCTCAATTCAAGAAATAGGTAATGCTCTAAATTTTACTAAAAGTGTAGCAACCCGAATTATTGATCGTCTGGAAAACAAATTAATCATCAAAAAGGCTTTGAATTGTTAATCATTTGACCTTTTGCAGATCATTTTTATCTTGCTTATTTCGGGCCTGGAGTGCTTGTTCAATCACCGATTGAATTATAGGTTTACATCACCTGCCCGAGGGATTTTTTAAATGACACTGACATCCTGTATTTGCGCCCGTATGAGCCTGAATTTCTTCAAGGCTGCTGCAACAACGATGAATCGCAACATGTTCATAGATCTGTGCATCAGTTACATCCTGGCAATAACATACTGGAACCGGTGATTTTTCCTTAAACCAGATCGGAACAGATAATTCATTTTTGTTAATTACCTCACCCGTACTGGAAAAATAACCTGTAGCACAATCTGGGGAGAGGCACAAAAAGTAGTTGGAGCGCTCATTTATTTTAATGTTTTCACATAAGCTTTTTATTGTTTGAATCGTAACTCGTTGCCCTGAGCTGGAACACCTGGGGCATGAGGGCTCAGCGTTAAAGATATTATCATTCCGTTCTTTAAGCGATATATGCATGGTAACCTCCAAAAATGATGATGACACCCGCTATCTAATCAATTATATCATTCCGCTTTGAAAAGCTGTCTATGCGGGTAATCAATCCGGTAAAAGTACCCGCCAGTCTCTTTCTATTCAAATTATTCTTAACAATATTTACATTCCTTACTTTTATGCTGGTAGTCAATGACGTTTCCCAGCCGGTCGAACTCAAGATGGCAGCATCCCAAAAGCATTTCCCTCAATTTTCTCCTGCCCCGCTGCACTCTCGATTTTACCCCCGACAATGATAATCCCATTCTTTCACTTAACTCTTTTTGAGTTAAGTTTTCAAATTCGGTTAGTAAAAGGGCTTCCTTATATTTATCAGGCAAGGACTCTATCATGGCTTTTAAACAAGATGCTATTTCCAAATTTGAAGTCAAATCCTCGTCAGGTTCGATTGCCAAATTATCAGGGGCTTCTAATAACTCAATGGGTTTGTTATGCCTTCTATAGTAATCAAAAATTGCGTTACGAGTTATCCTGTATACCCAAGCATGAATTTTACGATCATCTGTCAGATCTTCAATATTATTATATATTTTTATAAAGACTTCCTGTAAAACATCATCGGCATCTGTTTCGCTTGGTATCCGCTTTCTAACAAAACTTGCAAGTGGAATACTTAATTCTTCCCAGATATAATTTATACTGACCGCCATGCTCCATCACCTCACCTATGTTCTTTAGCTAACTTCATTTAATTAACTAAGCTTTTATTTCAAGGCAACCGCATTATCATAGATATAGTGTTTTTCATTTTCGTTCAGACACCTCTCTGTTACATATGCTATGATTGCAATTCCAGGTATGTCTATTAGAAAACGCAAGGCCATAAATTGCCATCCCATTGCAGCTGCCTCAAAGAGCAGCATGGGTATCTTGGTTGTCGACCAGGCACCAATAAATATAAGTACATTGGAAAACTTGCTTCCCTTTTTCAAAAGAACCCCGGCCAGCGGAAAAGCTGCGTATAGTGGGCCTGCCGCCGCAGATCCCAAAAAGAAAGCCAATACAATCCCTATAACACCAGACTTGTCACCCATTAGTTTTATCATGGTTTCTCGCTCTACCCATACATCTAAAAGACCAAGAAGTATAAATATGGGGGGCAGCACCGAGAGCATTTCCAATGTACTGCTCCAGGTTATTTGAAACGACCTTTGCCCGACTGATGGATATATGGCCATTATACCGAGGTCAATAAGCACGAGCACGATAAATAATTTGTATCGTCTTATAAGTTCTCTCATCTTAACACCGCCCCAATCGCCAAAGCTACAAAGTATGAAAATACGAATGCCAGGGCATTTCTTAAGATCGCAGCCTTTTTGCCGAAGTATTTAATCTCCATGGGTATTGTAACGATTCCAACCATCATCAAGGTTGATATAAATACCGCTAATTGAGTTAGACCTGCTCCACTTTTAAGCAGCGCAGCAGCCAGAGGGAAAGCAACAAATCCGGGTATCAGGGTGATGGAACCAATCAATGAAGCTAAGACTATGCCTAACCATCCCGACTGCTGGCCTATAAGTTTCACTATCGTCTCAGGACTCAATACCGCAAGCATTATTCCGATTATAATTAATATAGACAGAAATTGAGGAAGTATATTTTCAAAGGACTTCCAGGATTTTTTCAGGGCCATTTTCGTCTTCTGTTTATCTTTCAAAAATGATAAGAGCAGCAGTCCTAGGGCGAGAACATAGATTATAATTGTAAACAAGCTTATCCCACCTTTTTAAAAAATTCTTTAGATATCTTGTTATAACTATCAAAATAAATAATTTTTCTTTGGTTTTTCAAGCAATATAAGCAAAGTAACCTCCCACGATAATAATAATTATCCCCGCCACTTTTTCCATGATATTATTCCATTTGGCAAAGCTGTCCATGCGGGTAATGAGTCCGGTAAAAGTACCTACCAGAATAATAGGAATACCCCTGCCGAGAGCATAAATGAATAAGAGAGTAGCACCATATAACCACTGGCCACTAGCCATTGCCAGAGATAGAATAACCAGAAGGATGGGGGTACCACACTGTGAACCCACCAAGCCCATGACCAGACCCAGAAGATAGCTTCCTCCCAGACCCTTGGCCTCGCCCACTCGGTTAAGAAGATTTCCGCCGAAATTGATGTTGAGCTTGAGTACTCCTAATAGGTTTAGTCCCAGAGTGATATAGACTGCTGCCACCAGATAATATAGGATGCTCTTGCTGGTACCGAAGATACCGCCTACCGCAGCGATAAACAGTCCCAGGAGCATGAAGGTGGTAGCCGTTCCCAGAGTGAAGGCCACTGAAAGGGCCAGACTTCTTTTGCGTCCGGCATCGATACCTCCAACATATGCAATAATGATGGGGGCCATACTGAGATTACATGGTCCTATACTAGTTATTAATCCCGCCATGAACACCAGAGCATACCCCAACAGGGAAAAGCTCGTTAGGAACTGGGAAGCAATTTGATTTATCCAGGCTTCCACCTATTTCACCACCTTGTTGAGTTCCTTTTTTAAATTCTCAACAGAAATTACTCCCACGTTTTGATAGTTTACTTTTCCTGTGCTATCAACAATAAAGGTGGTCGGAATATACTGGATTTTTCATGTCTTTATAAGTTCAATATTATTCTTGTCATTGACGTCGATTGCAATAAAATGAACCTTGCCTTTGTAATCCGGCTGCAGTTGATCAAATATTTTCTGCATCTCAACACAAGAGGCACAGGTAGTGGAACGGAAGAGAAGCCACATGCTGTCTCCATTGTTTTTAGCCTGTTCAATCGCTGCAGCAGAACCACCCGATGCTGTGTTTTGAGTTGGTGCAACCGATCTGACCGATGTTTGTTTCTCCGGCGGTGTTGGTGAGGGTGATTTTTCAGCATAATACGAAAACCCAAAGATGGCCAAGAAAATCAAAACACCAGCGATAACCACTATATGTCCATCTTTCATGAAAATGCCCCTTTCTTGAATGCGAAATTTCTTATGTACCCCGATCAATGTAAGTTTTAACTAATGCTGTTTGAATAAATGTTATTGACCAATCCATAATAATATAATTATATATCAATTACAAATACATTTTATGCGAGGATAATCTCATCACGGCAAGTTAATTATACCCTGTAGGGAGGATAGTATCTGTAGAAAGGGAGGAAAACTGCATGTACCCGATATTGTTTAACCGCGGAAGTTTAACCATTTACAGCTGGGGGGCAATGCTGGCACTGGCTATCATTATTATAACTTATTTGTTATATAGGAGATTTCTAGAAGAAAAACTCGACCCCAATCATCTATTCAACCTGATTCTTTTATGCGCGATCTTTGGCATTTTGGGAGCACGGCTTTTTTATGTGTTTTTTTACGAATGGGATTATTATTCCCTGCATCTTCTGGAAATTATTTGGCCTGCAGGAGGTTTTTCAGGTCTGGTTTGGTATGGAGGTTTTGCCGGAGGATTGCTGGCCGCAGTAATTTATGTCTGGCGCCAGCAACTGATGTTCTGGAGCCTGGCTGATTTATTTGCTCCGTACCTGGCTTTGGCTTATGCCATAGTGCGGGTTGGGTGCTTTTTGAATGGTTGCTGCTACGGTGAAGCCTGTGCTTTGCCCTGGGCGGTAAGCTTTCCGGTAGTCGATGATCTGCCCCGCCACCCTACCCAGCTTTACAGTTCATTTCTAAATATCATTATTTTCACGGTGCTGCTGTATTTATATCCCCGTCGTAAATGGAATGGGCAAGTATTTGTTAGCTACTTGGTCTTGTACAGTGTCTATAGATTTTTCGTCGAGTTTTACCGAGAAAATTTATTATGGGGCTCGTTTTTGACGATTGCCCAGTGGATTTCACTGGGAGTTTTTGCCGTGGGTTCTTTTATCCTCTCCTACAAAAGATATCAGCAAAAGAAAGTCATTTGACAATTATACATTGTGATAATAATATAAGCATACACTTATTAATAAGCGAAAGGTAGCACAGAAGGAGACAACAAAATGAATGAACATAAAATGGAGCACGGTCACAGCCACGATATTGAGAGTATTAAAGGAGTAAATCTGCTAATTGTTGTTCTACTAAATTTTATTATCACTTTAGCCGAATTGATCGGTGGGATTTATTCGGGCAGCTTATCTCTAATCTCAGATGCCCTGCATAACTTTAGTGATGGCATTGCCATTATCATTAGCTATATTGCCATAAAATTAGCCAGTAAAGATAAGGATGAGAAAAAAACCTTCGGGTATAAAAGAGCAACGATCCTGACGGCTTTGCTAAACGCCACAGTATTAATTGCAATTTCTTTATTTTTATTTAAAGAAGCATATGTTGAGTTTCTTCATCCCCAACCCATCAATGGCGGTATTGTTATATGGGTTGCTTTGCTGGGATTAATCGCGAATTTTATTGGTGTATTACTTCTGCAAAAAGGCAGCCAAGGGGATATGAATATTAAGTCATCCTATCTGCATTTACTCAGCGATGCCCTTTCTTCATTGGGCGTTGTAATAGGCGGGATAATCATTTACTACTTCGATATTTATTGGGTTGACCCTTTATTGACCTTATTTATTGGCCTTTATGTAATGAAAGAAAGCTTCGAAATTGTCAAAAAATCTATAAATATATTGATGCAGGGGGTACCTGAAAAAATAGATATCCTCGCAATCGCCCAAGATATACAAAAGATTGCTGGCATCGAAAATGTGCATCATGTCCATGTGTGGGGCATCGATGAGAGCAATATAAATTTCGAGGCTCATGTAAACATTAAGGACCGTTTAGTAAGTGAAACGAGTGCCATTCTGGAAGAAATTGAGCATAAGCTCTTGCATCATGGGATCATGCATACCACCATTCAATTCGAGTACAACTGTTGCAACGGTGTGGAAATAATAAAGAAATAGATGAAAGCGAGGAGTAATAATGGACTTTAAAACGATAATGGAAAATATCAAGCACGAAAATGGTGAAATACCGAAACCAATTCAGCTACTGGGTGAGCTGGATGAAAGCCTGGTAGTTAATCACATAATAGACAAAAAGTTTGTTTATTCTAAAGAGGCCATTCCCCCCAAGTATAAAGCGTTAATCGCTTTGTCAGTGGCCATTGCCCTGGATTCGCAAGCCTGTATTTTAAATAATACCATGATGGCTAAAAAGAGCGGTGCTACAACCGATGAAATCATGGAAGCTTTTGCCCTGGCTAAGTTTGGCAAAGCAGCGACAACCTTATCTAATTCACTGCCAGCCTTTGAATGGCTGTTGAACAATCGCTAAGCCAAGGATAGAGTTAAGAAGCTAAAAATAGTAAGGAGAATACGTTATGAATCAAAAAAAAATACTCTTTATCCTTGGACTCGCTGGATTTATCGTCATGGCTGACAATTGGGTGGTATCCCCTATTTTACCGGCGATTGCCGGTGATCTGGGCAGCAATGTTGCCAGAGCTTCTCTAATTATTTCAGCCTATATGATTCCTTTTGGTCTGTTTCAGTTGGTTTTCGGGTATTTGGCCGACCGCTTTGGAAAACGTCAGGTGATCAGCTTTTCCATGATCTTTTTCACCATCAGTACGGCCCTTTGTGCAATAGCAGCGGGGATCACTGATCTTGCTGTTTATAGGGCCCTTACAGGTGTTTTCGCGGCCTCCGTAATGCCTGTATCACTTGCATTGATCGGTGATTTGTTTCCCATGAATGAGCGGCAGTCAGCAATCGGAACCTTTATGGGAATCTCTTTTTTGGGGCAGGGTTTAAGCATGGCCATTGGGGGGGCGATTGCCTTTTTCCTAAACTGGCGGGGAGTTTTCATTATTTATTCCTTGCTGTCATTAATCCCTACCGTTTTATTATTTACAGTTGTGAAAGAATTTCCTTCCACCAAAAATCCGGACAGCAAAATGTTTGCCCCCTACCTGACCCTGCTGAAAAATCCATCTAGCAGCATGATTTATTTACTGGTTTTACTGGAAGGTATCTTCCTGATCGGTTCTTTTTCCTTCCTGGGTGGATTCATAGCCAAACAGTTCAGTTTCAATAACTTTTTGATCGGTCTGATCATGACAGCTTTTGGGATCATGGCAGTTGTCGGTGGAAGAGTTAGCGGTAAGATCTCGGCCCGGATCGGGAAGAAAAGAACCATCATTACCGGTCTATTATTGGCGGTTGCCGCCAATGCCCTGTTTACCACAATTGGAACGACTCTAGCATTTGTAATAATTGGTATTGGCCTAATGGGTCTGGGCTTCATGTTAGCACACTCTACCTTCCTAACCATCGCTACCGAGTTTGCCGCTAAGGCCAGGGGTGTTGCAATGTCGCTGGTTGCGTTTTGCTTTATGGGAGGGGGCGGTTTAGGAACTGCCCTTGGCAGCCGAATTGTAGGCAGTTCTGGAATGAATACTCTGTTCACCGTTTATGGTTTGGGGTTGGTAGTAGTCATAAGTGGGGTTCTGCTTAATAAGCGAAGCTTTATGAGCGAAAATAAGTGAGTCAAAAAAAATAACAAATTTGCCGATAGAAAACTCGAATGTGGTGTAATGATAGTGCTCAGTACATCGTATTTTCATTCTTAGTATCATCGCCCATGGTAAACGAAGTTTGCCCTAATCTAATTAATTATGTGATTAATGAGGAGATATTAAATGAGTTAAAAACCCTCATAGTTATAACCTTATATAACAATGTGCTATTAATTGCTTATAGGGTTATAAGTATTTCAAATAATTGATTTCTAGACTTTGCCTATATAATTTAGCTATGGTGAATTGAACTACTATAGTGTAACAATTCGTTTGCAGAATATGTTGTAGTAGGAGGTGACGGGGGTAGGTATCAACCCAGTAACCATTTACTAAAAGCTAAATTAAGGAGGCAGATGAGGGAATGAGAAATTCAAATATCAAATGGTTGGCATTACTATTGGTAGGCATTATGCTATCAGCATTTGCAGTAGGCTGTGGAACTTCCAAAGAGACCGCCAAAACACCTGAGGAAAGTAAAACTGCAGACCAAAAGGTTACAATTGAGCAAGTTACTGATAAATACTACACTAACATGGGTGCAGATGTTTATAAGATTAGCGAAGCCGATTTAAAAGCTAAAATTGATGCAGGTGACACTAGTTTTCTACTAATCGATATAAGAAAAGCAGAAGATTATGCTAAGAACCACATTAAAGGCGCTGTAAACATTCCTTTTGCAAAAGTAAACGAGTATCTTGACAAACTGCCCGCAGACAAGGAAATAGTCGTATATTGCTATACTGGCCAAACTGCAGGTCAAACCGTTGCTATTATGAATATGTACGGATTAAAGGCCAAATCTCTTAACTTAGGTTTTACCTCCGGCTGGGTTGGCAAGAACAACTTCCCCGTAGACACTACCCCCAATGAATTTAAAGCGGCTACTAACATAGCTAAACCTGATGCTGCTATCGCTAAAATCCTAAAAGATTACTATGTAAATATGCCCACAGATACTCACAAGATTAACTCTAAAGATTTGCAGGCCTTAATCGAAAAAGGCGAGACCATGCAAATCGTTGATGTCCGCAGTGCTGCCGATTTTGCCAAAGGGCACGTTAAAGGTGCTATAAACATTCCTTTTAAAGAAGTAAACAAACATTTTGGTGAATTTGCTAAAGACAAGCCCGTTTTCGTATACTGCTACACTGGACAAACTGCAGGCCAAACTGTTGCCGTGCTAAATGTCCTTGGAGTTAAAGCCCGCTCCGTTCATGCTGGATTCGATCTTGGCTGGACAGTAGATAAATTGCCTGTAGAAAAATAAAAGCAGGCGTGTTTATAAATGGCGAAAAGAGTATTATTTCTCAATAAATAGGGGCAAGATTTAAAGGGGAGAGAATATCTTTCCCCTTTAAATTATTTCAATTTATAAGGTAAATTCATCGCTTTTTACGGAGGTCGTATTATGAAAACCTATCTAGTTACTGGTGGAGCCGGATTTATAGGGTCTAATTTTGTTCATTATATTCTTAATAAATATGGAAATGAAATCTATGTAATTAATATCGATAAGCTTACCTATGCTGGTAACCTGTCTAATTTATCCGGACTAAAGGAAACGGATAATTATGAATTTATCCAAACTGACATTAACGATACTGCTGCCATATCAGCCATCTTTGCTAAATACAGACCTGATATCATAATTAACTTTGCAGCTGAGACCCATGTTGATCGCAGCATAAACAACCCTGGAATCTTTACATACAGTAATATTTTAGGAACCCAATCCTTATTGGATGCAGCTCTAAAGTTTTCAATTGAAAAATTTGTTCAAATATCAACAGATGAGGTTTATGGTTCCCTTGATACTACAGGGCTTTTCAAGGAGAATTCACCACTTAAGCCCAGCAGTCCCTATTCAGCTTCCAAGGCTGCTGCTGACCTGCTGGCTTATGCTTATTATAAAACCTATGGGTTGCCCTTAATTATCAGTCGCTGCTCCAATAACTATGGACCCCGCCAATTTCCTGAAAAGTTGATTCCCCTGACCATAAAACATTGTCTCAATAATATTCCTATCCCGGTATATGGTGATGGTATGCAGATTAGAGACTGGATCTACGTTAAGGACCATTGTGCTGCTATTGATTTGATAACATGCACTGCCCCGGCCGGTGAAGTTTATAATATTGGCAGTTCTTGTGAAATTGAAAATTTAACAATAGTTAAAACCATAATCGATACAGTCTATAACGCGCTGGAACCAAGTGATCACCGGCGAAATTGGGTCAATCACGATTTGATCAGGCATGTTGAGGATCGTAAAGGACATGATTCAAGATATGCTATTGACTCCAGTAAGATTAACCAGGAATTGGATTGGAAACCTCAGATGAACTTTATCGAAGGAATCAATTATACCGTACGATGGTATTTAAATAATTGGGCGGGGTAAATAACCTCCCACAAACGGTAAAGTGCTCCTATTCCAAATAAATTTCAAGGGTGTTCTCTCGAAATGTTTCAAGGATGTGATTATATGAAAGGGGTTATACTCGCAGGTGGTAAAGGAACCCGTCTGTTTCCTTTAACCAAAGTAACCAATAAGCATCTTCTTCCGGTCGGCAAAGAACCTATGATTTTCAACCCTATCAAGCAGTTGGTTTCAGCTGGAATTACAGAAATCATGGTTGTTACCAGTAAGGAACACATGGGGGAAATAGTAAGACTTTTAGGAAGCGGCAAAGAATTTGCCTGTGATTTCACCTTCAAAGTACAAGAAGAAGCATTAGGCATAGCTCATGCCCTGCTCTTGGCAGAGAATTTTGCACGAGAAGAAAAAATTACAGTTATCTTAGGAGATAATATTGCCACTGCCAGCATTAAAAAATACGTAGATAATTTTAAAAGACAAGACAAAGGTGCCAAGGTGCTGTTGCGCAGAGTTGATGACCCTGAGAGATATGGTATAGCGGCTCTGGATGAATTGAAGATAATTGAAATCGAAGAAAAACCACTTCATCCTAAGAGTGCTTTTGCGGTTATAGGTATTTATATGTATGACCAACAAGTATTTGACCTAATCAGAAGCATCAAGCCGTCAATTTCAGGTGAGTATGAAATTACTGAAGTAAACAATATTTATATCAAAATGAACCAGCTAACCCATGATATTTTGGATGGCAAATGGACAGATGCAGGTACTTTTGAATCACTTGCCTATGCAAGTTCAATAATGATGAATATTGATAACCAGTTAAGTGCAGGTAACGAGAATTGATGAAGATACCCTTCAGTAAAATATATACTACCGGTCTTGAATTAACTTATATGCAAGATTGCCTATTACGCGGAGAAATAGCGGGCAACGGCTATTATACTCAAAGGACACAGGAGTACATTCAGACTAAATTCGGCAGCCCTAAGGTCCTATTAACCACCTCGGGCACAGCTGCTCTTGAGATGGCCGCTTTATTGATTAATCTGGGTCCGGGTGATGAGGTGATAATGCCCTCTTTTACTTTTGTGTCAACAGCCAATGCAGTCATGCTTAGAGGTGCACGCCCAATATTCGTTGACATAGATAGGAAAACACTCAATATTGATAGTGAAGCAATCAAAAGCAGGATAAATCAAAACACTAAGGCTATAATCCCCGTTCATTATGCTGGCCTCGCCTGTGACATGGATAATATTATGGATCTCGCTTATAAAAACAATCTGTATGTAATTGAGGATGCAGCCCAGGCGGTTAATTCCACTTACAGAGATAAATATCTGGGTACCCTTGGCCATATTGGCTGTTACAGTTTTCATGGGACTAAAAACTATGTTTGTGGTGAAGGTGGAGCGATCCTTCTTAATATAGATGACCAGCAACTGTTAGACCGAGCGGAGCTGATCTGGGAAAAAGGCACCAATCGCAATCAATTTTTGCGGGGACAGGCAGATAAATATACCTGGGTGGATATTGGATCCAGTTATCTGCCCGCTGATATCCTGGCTGCTTTTCTTTGTGCCCAGTTGGAGGAAATGGATCAGATCACAACCCAAAGACAAAATATTTACAAATACTATTACGACAGTCTGCGGGAATATCATCTTGCCGGACTGATACGCCTTCCACTAATATCAGAAGAATGTCAGTCAAACTATCATATATTCTATTGCTTACTTAATTCAACCAGCCAAAGGGATTATGTGATGCATGCTTTAAGAAGCAGAGGTATACAAGCCTCATTTCATTATATTCCCCTCCACAGTTCACCCATGGGCAAAAAGCTGGGATACGAAGCTGATGATTTACCAGTTACTGAAGAAGTCAGTTCAAACCTGCTGCGTTTGCCGATATATCCGCAAATGACCTTTGAGGAGCAAAAGCATGTAGTAGAAAGCCTCAAGAACATACTTGCTAGAATTAATTGATTCGGAGAATATTGAACTCATGATAATATCTGTGATAATCCCAGTATTCAATAGTGAAAGTAGTCTGGAAGAACTATATTTGCGCCTCACAGAGGTATTGGTCCCCCTCTGTGATAACTTTGAGATTATTATGGTCGACGATTGCAGTCAAGATGAAAGTTTTAAAGTAATGCGGAGTTTGAGAAACCGTGATGAGCGGGTTAAGATAATTCGCCTGGGTGCCAATTCGGGGCAGCATAATGCTACCTTTTGCGGCTTCAAATACTGTCATGGGGATTATATTATAACCATCGACGATGACCTGCAGCATCCTCCAGAGGAGATACCAATTTTGATGGAAAAACTTCTCAAAGGGTATGATGTGGTTTTTGGCATTCCCCATCAAAAACAGCACAATGTGTACAGAAATTGGGGCAGTGTTTTAATAGATAAATGTATAAACATGATCTTCCCCCACTATTCAAATATTAAAAGGAGCAGCTTCAGGGCATTACATAATGATGTGGTAACGAGAATGGTGTCCCACCCAAGGGTTCCCATATATATGGCTGCACTCATTTTACTTAATTCATTGAAACCGGGTAATGTTAATGTAAGGCATGAAAACCGCAAATATGGAAAAAGCAACTATAGTATCAGAAAATCATTAATTATGACCCGGACCCTGTTGACACATTATTCTTGTTTTCCCTTAAACGTAATTAGTATTCTGTGGAAGTTTCTGTTGTTGCCAATGATAATTTTATTAATTCTTATTAACCAAAAAACCTGGGATATTGACGTTATGTCCCTCATTATAAGCATTTTCCTGGTGTTTATTACAATACTTAGTGCCATCACATTCAGCGTAATTGGGGAGTACATAAAAAGACTGCGAAAGTACACAGGGAGACCTGAGCTACCGTTCATAATAGATGAAATAGATATATAGCGGAGAAATTATTTATGATGCTGTTAATATTAGGAGCAGGAAGAAATCAAATAAATGCGATTAAAAAGGCCAAAGAGAAGGGGCATACGGTTGTAGTATCAGATTATCTGCCCGATTCACCTGGTAAAAAGTTGGCTGATTTTTCAGAGATGACCAGTACCTTTGATATAGAAGGAAATATAGAGGTAGCTCGGAAGTATAATGTCGATGGTGTCTTGACTGTTGGTACTGATCAGCCGGTGCTGACCGCAGCCAGGGTGGCCGAAGCCCTATCCCTTCCCCGTATGATTAGTTCTGTTACCGCCTTAAAAGCAACTAATAAAAAATATATGAAGGAAGCCCTGGTAAAAAATAATATCCCCACCAGCCGATACCTCCTGGTAAGATATGAAGAACTTGACAATAGGCCAGAGATCTTGAATAAATTAAGTCGCTTAAATTTCCCCGTTGTAGTGAAGCCGGTGGACAGCCAGGGACAGCGCGGAGTCTTTAAAATACTGAAACTGGACGAATATATTTTACCTTTTATGCGTGAATCATTTATGCATACTCGAGATGAGGAAATTATTGTCGAGGAATATTGTGCCGGTGACGAGATAACTATAAGCGGTTGGGTAGAAGGCAATGAACCCTATATTCTCATTATTACCGACAGGCCATTGTTAAATGTTGAGCCTCGGCTCGGTATAATGACTGCTCACCATTTCCCTTCTCCTTACACTTTTAGTCATCATGCTGAGCTGCGGGAGTTGGTAAGAAAGACGGTGGCAGGACTTCACATTGCTTCAGGGCCTATATATTTACAAGTAATTGTAAATTCAAACCGTTGTGAATTAGTGGAGGTGGCATGCCGCATTGGCGGCGGTCATGAGGATGAGTTAATTCCTCTGGTTACTGGAATTGATCCGTTAGATATGTTAATAGACAAATCGCTTGGTAAGACTATAAACATTGCCAAGCTGCAAGATTATCAGCTTCTTAACAACCCTCATTATGCTCAGACTAAATTTATTATGGCTTATCCGGGATATGTAAAAAGCTGGGGCAGTCTAGAAAGTATCAAAAAAATGAGAGGCGTTGTAAATGCTCAGTTCTATAATCTTCAACTGAAAGAAATTAAAGAGATAATAGACAGCAGCACCAGCCGATGGGGTTACATCATGGTTTCAGGTTCTAATAAGCAGGAAGTTGAAGAAAATATACGAAACGCTTATCAGGCTGTAGAGATATTGGACCATGATAATAATAATCTCTTAAGGATTCCTTAAATCAAAGGAGATGTAAAAATGAGAATGAAAAAATATACCGTGATTCTGCTGGTGATTGCACTTCTGGGTACTTTTGTTTTAGGAGGCTGTGGAGCCAATAACCCATCTAAAACAACTAATAAAGGCGGCAGCAAAATAACCATTGCTCTGCAGTTTGGTCTAGCTTATGCTCCGGTGCAAATAATGAAAGAAAAGAATCTCTTGGAAAAATATTTACCCGGGGTTGAAATCTCCTGGAAGCAGCTGGGAACCGGTCCAGCAATTCGGGATGCCATGGTTACCGGACAGGTTGATGTTGGGTTCATGGGTATTTCTCCTTTTCTCATTGGCTGGGATAAAGGAGCTGAATGGAAGATAGCGACTGCAGCAGGCAGTCAGCCGCTGGCTCTGGTAACTTATAAGGACAACATTAAAAAAGTAAGTGATTTCTCTAGTACGGATAGAATCGCCACACCTGCCGTAGCCAGCATACAACAGATGCTTCTATCCATGACCGCTGAGAAAGAATTGGGCAACCCCAGGGCACTGGATAATTTGATGGTCTCCATAACTCATCCAGATGCAGTAACTTCACTGCTGGGTAAAAAGGACGTAACCGCTCATTTCTCTTCTCCGCCCTACATCTTTCAGGAACTTGCAGACCAAGATGTCCATCAGGTATTAAATGGCGAGGAAGCCTTTGGCGGGGAATTCACCTTTATCTTTGGTGTTGCCACTAATAAGTTTCATGACACCAATCCCCCAGCCTATGCCGCTTTCGTAGCTGCATTCAATGAAGCGATTAGCTTTATTAACAATAACCCGCAGGAAGCAGCCAAAATACTAGCCCCGGTAAATCAATTAAGTGAAGCGGAAACTTATAAATCTTTAACCTGGAATGGGACAAATTACTGCTCAACCCCCTCTGGTATAATAGGTCTGGCTGAGTTTATGAAGACCTCTGGGTATATAAGCAAAGTTCCCAGTAATCTTTCCGAGATAGCGTTTGAGAATGTAGAAGCTGCCGTCGGCAAACGTTATGGAGAAATGTCGGCAATTGAAAATTTGCAGCTGAGGAAGAGTGAAAACAATGGCCAATAAAAGCAAATCCGCTTTCTATCAGAAGGCCTTATTTGTATTAATATTAATGCTGCTATGGGAGACTGTTGCTCGCATGAAGTTTTTTAATCCATCAGTTTTTCCATCAGTTACTTCAATAATAATTGCCTTTTTAAAAGGCGTTTCCAGTGGTCTGCTGGTAGAAAAGACGGTCTATTCCCTTTATCTTATTCTAAAAGGACTTATTTTATCTTTTCTGGCTGCGTTCCTTCTAAGTTCCCTGGCTATGGTGTTTCGTATTGTAGAAAATATACTCGATATTCTTAATTCAATCTTGCACCCGTTACCTGGCATAGCGCTTCTGCCAGTTGCTATTCTTTGGTTTGGAATTGGTGAAGGCAGTATCATTTTCATTATCATTCACTCGGTTCTTTGGCCAATGGTAGTCAATTTTATGACTGGATTCAAAACTATACCTAGAATTCACTTAGATGTAGGAGAAAATATAGGTTTAAAGGGATTTCATCTGTTGTGGGGAGTAATGCTTCCCGCCTCCCTGCCCTACCTTTTGTCTGGAATAAAAATAGCCTGGGCTCGGGCCTGGAGAGCGGTAATCGCAGCAGAAATGGTTTTTGGCGCTGCCTCAGGCAGTGCAGGAGGATTGGGGTGGCATATATATATGACCCGTTATATGTTTGATATGGCGGGAACTTTTGCGGCCCTTCTAGCCATTATCATCGTAGGTATATTGGTAGAGGAGCTGCTTTTTAAAAATATCGAAAAATTCACGGTTATAAAATGGGGAATGACTATTTAGGAGGGCCTGGCATTGTTGAAGGTTGATAAGATAAATAAGGCATTCACAGTGAATGGCTCGGAAAAGAACATCCTGAATAATATCACTTTCACCATAGAGGACGGTGAATTTGTGTGTATACTGGGCCCTTCAGGCAGCGGAAAGACAACCCTGCTAAGATGTATAGGCGGGTTTGAAGCATTAACTAATGGGAATATGCTGTTAGATGGTCAGAGTATATACGCGCCAGGCATTGACCGCATCATGGTATTTCAGGGATTTGAACAGCTGTTTGGATGGAAAACGGTTGAGGCTAATGTGGAGTATCCCTTAAAGATTAATCTAATAGACAAAGGTAATCGTCAGCAATTGGTAGGAAAATATATTTCCATGGTAGGTCTGGAGAATTATAAAAATTATTATCCCCATCAGCTTTCAGGAGGTATGAAACAAAGGGCAGCCATTGCTCGAGCTTTAGCCCTCGAGCCTCGGATTCTCTTGATGGATGAACCTTTTGGTAATCTGGATGCTCAGACCAGGAATTCGCTGCAGAATGAATTACTAAAAATATGGTCAGATCTTAAAACAACCATCCTTTTTGTAACCCATGATATTGAGGAAGCAATTATTTTATCAGATAGAATTATAATGCTCTCTACCTCAGGAGAACTTAAGAACATAATTCCCAACAGGTTGGAACGCCCACGGAAACCAGGCAGTATCGGTTTCGCTGAGCTATGGGATCTACTATATAATCAACTCGGTCATTAGTTGCGAAAAAGGACAGCTAAGCGATGATTAGATTACCAAACCACAATTATAAAAAATGGCTAATAATCCTAGCTTTACTAGCATTTAACGCAGCAGTTCTGCATCAGTATGAAGTGCAAATGTGGGATGCCGGTAAGTTTTTGCTTGCTGTTATATTCTGTACTCTGTTCCCCGGACTGCTTATATTGCATTATTTCCGGATGTATGAGCACGAACGTTATAAGTTTGTCCTTGCTCTCGTGATCGGCATTTGTCTGGATATTATACTTTACATATTATTATCTGTATTAAAATTGAATTACCTCTTCTACCCTATTTTTGGCATATTATTTATTCTTATGATATTAAAAGGGCAACTTAATAAGGATTTGCGTTTATTTATTACGGCGCTTAATGAGCTGGAATGGTGTTACTTTATTTCACTCAGTCTCTTATCAGCTTTATTTTTAGTCCTAATAACTGTTTATCTTTTTATACCCAATCCGCTGCCCGGCGGTGACTCTTCCCTCATATATTATATTGACCAGCCCTGGCATCTCAGCAATATTGCCGAAATTAAAAACCATTGGTATCCTCAGGACCCTCGACTAGCCGGATACCCTTTTCATTATCATATCTTCGCCTATGTTTTTACCGCCTTTATTGCCAAGTTAACCGGTATCTCTTTGCCAGTTCTCTATTTTCGCCTAAGTACTTTTTTTCTGCTTTATTTACTATTTGCAGCTGTTTATTTTGCCGGCAGCCGCTGGTTTAATCGCCGGGCTGCCGGAGTGCTGAATATTATGACCTTTTTCTTCCTGGGGACCGCACTGCTCTCCTATCCTTTTAACATCTTTCTGATTAACTTTTTTACCAGCCCTACATTCCTGCTGGCTTCCATTTTCACTCTATTCTTGATCATTGAAATTAAGGATTACGTAAAGCAGGGTGATACTCGACATTTATGGCTCGCTCTGTTCCTGGTTCTGGGGGTAAGCGGGGCTAAAGGTAGTTTTTTTCCGGTGATTTTTGCGGGCTTAGCAGTTTGCTGGGTATATAGCTTTGTAATTAAACGAAAGGAGCCCCGTTTAAACATACTGCTTATAGGCAGCCTATTAATATTTGCAGAGGTTTTCGCTTATATATTCAAAGGCATGGGTAGTGAGGGATTAAATATTGTACCATTTGAAATCATCCGCTATACCCATCTTTTTGAAATCTATCAAGCGTACTTCGGATCTGCCCATGGTAATTTGCTGTTATTGAGTTTCTTTCCGATTTATTTTTTTGTTTTCTTTAGCTTTAGAGCCATGGCCTTAATCGACCTGATAAAAACCCTGTGGTCATCAATACCTAATGTACAATTTAGTAAATTATTTATGGCCAGCGTAATAACTGCCAGTTTCATCCCGGGTTTTCTATTAAGCTATCGAGGAAGATCCGAATACTTTTATCTATTTGTCGGTTACATCTGCTTGAATATTGTCTCGGCTGGATATCTATACGATGTCTTTACACGGCATAAAGGCAAGCTGCTAAAAACGCTTTTAGTAATTTTTCTATTATTATCAACCGGTGACACCCTAATAAGCATCCAGCAATTGCATCAGGTTATCCCTGAATTAAGTGCTGCTGCCAATAAACCCTTAACACCCAATCTATACGAGGGCCTGGCTTTTCTGCGGGATAAGACCGACAAAGATGCAATTATAGCCTCTTATCGATCATTTATCTATTCTTACGATAACCCCCGATTTTTTTACTATTCAGCTTTTGCGGAAAGGCGTATGGTGGTGGAGGGATGGCAGTACATGTCAAAGGAACGTCAAGAGGAGGCTCAAAGGCGCTACGCTGATATGGCTGCTCTCTATAGTACTCAGGATGCAGAGCTTGCAGCAAAAATTTTGAATAAATATTCTGTTGATTATTTAATATTGGAAACCGCCATCAGCCAGAAACTAAATTTCAATGGCAGTAAGCTGTTGGTTCCCAGGTTTCAAAACCAGGAAATGGAGATCTATCAGACGGTTAGATGAGTATCGTCTTTTTTATTACTAAAGTTAATTTTCACAATGTATTGACATACCGGTAAGATGTGATAGTATATCCACTATACCCCCACAGGGTATAGTGGATTATGTTCTTTAAGGAGGTCTATCTATGCATTCTGAAAAGAAAAAAGCTTGGAATCCTTACATATCAGGAGCTTTAAGCGGTCTATTAATCATCTTTTCTGTTGTACTAAGTGGAAATTATTTTGGTTCATCTACTGCTTTTGTACAACTTGTTGGGATACTGGAAAAATTAATCTCGCCTGAAAGAGTATCTCAAATAAAGTATTTCTCTATCGCAGAACCGATTCTTAGCTGGCAGATATTATTTGTTATTGGAATTCTCATCGGTAGTTTTCTGGCAGCAAAAATATTTGGGGAATTCAAGTGGCAGCTAATACCTAGTCTATGGAGGACAAATTTAGGGTCATCAAAACTTAAGCGAGGGCTTGTTGCATTTATCGGCGGATCTATAGCTATGTTTGGAGTCCGTCTAGCTGGAGGATGTCCATCAGGTCAAATGAGTTCATCGATTTTATTATCAATTAGCGGATTTTTAGCAATGACCATATTTTTTATTGTAGGGATACTTGTTGCTCGTCTTGTTTTTAGCGGAGGTGTAAAAGGATGATCAATTTATTTTATGGACTTATGGCTGGAATTTTATTCGGTTTTATCCTTCAACGAGCCCATGTTATTCGATATGATAAACAACTTGGTGCATTGCTTTTGAAAGATATGACTATTATAAAATTCATGTTTACAGCAATTTTAGTAGGAATGGTCGGTATATATTTACTAGGAGACCTCAGTTTACTGGATGTATATGGCAGACCTCTAATTATAGGCGGAGTAATTTTAGGAGGCAGTCTCTTTGGTATCGGTTGGTCGATGTTAGGTTATTGTCCGGGAACATCATGGGGTGCATTAGGCGAAGGAAGGCTTGATGCTCTGATTGGTATTCTGGGTATGTTCACTGGTGCGGCTTTATATGCAGAGGCATATCCATTTTTTGAAAACAACGTATTGACCTGGGGTAAATACGGTAACATTACTATTTCAGACGCTTTGGGAATAAATCATTGGTTCATAATTATTGCTATTATCATATTAGTACTTATATTATTTCGCTGGCTGGAAAAGAGTAATCTATAAGTCACAACAACTTAATCACATCCTTTATTACAGGCAGTGTAGAATTAATTCTCGCTGCCTTTTATTTACCTGATATTTCCTACTCTCACAACTTACCTGCAAAACCCTATATGGGGGATCTTCCTAAAAGGTTAAAGCCCAGGCTTATAAGGCAATAAGAAAGAGTGATAATATGCCCTCAGGTTTGAATGTTATAGTGTAGTAAAACAATGTAACTATTTTAAGGATACAAGGAGGGTAATAGTATGGGTGTTTCCAGGCGCAATTTTCTTAAATACAGCGGTGGTGGTTTAGCCGTCGCAGTTGGCGCCGGGCTTCTAACTAACGGGTTACTTGATAATCGGGAAACTAATGCATCTGCTGAATCGGGCGGCCCAACCATAGCATACAAGCACGGAGTGTGCGGAATCTGCGAAATGGCCTGTGCCATGACCGGTAAAATTGAAAACGGCCGACTGGTAAAATTAGAAGGCAAATCGGCTGACCAGCATTCCAGGGGTTCTCTTTGTGCTAAGGGTAATGCAGGTATTAATATGCTGTATGACCCTGATCGCCTTAAAGCCCCAATGCTAAAAACAGCAGCAGGCAGGGTTCCCGGTCAGGACCCGAAATGGAGAAAACTTACCTGGGACGAAGCTATCAACAATGCCGCAACGGAGATCAAAAAGGCCATTGATAAGTATGGGCCTCAATCAGTAATGTGGATCGGTACTCATACAGGGGTTGATTTGCTAAGGGCTATCGGCAGCCCCAATGACATTTCCCATCAGTCGACCTGTAATGCCGTACGGCAGTTGGCATGTGGGCTTACACTGAACACTGTAACCTATGTACCTGATTTCGAAAACAGTAAATATATACTGTCTTTTGGCTGGGATCAAGTCGGTAAAGGCAAAAATTCTTTTGCCCGGGGCCCTATTGAAGCTATAAACAATAATGATGCTAAACTAGTAGTTTTTGATCCTCGCCTTTCTACCACGGCTTCCAAGGCAAATGAATGGATTCCTATCCGTCCAGGATCTGATCTGGCAGTAATACTCGCTATGTTAAACGTTGTTATCTCCGAGAAAAGATATAATGAGGAGTTTATTACTGCCAATGTGACTGGTTTCCAGGAACTGTCTGAGGAAGTTAAAAAATATTCTCCGGAATGGG
>Ga0209639_1001117_pt1 | contig 29924 bp, 27 predicted proteins | sample EPASupsiteHSE605_FD_187268 | JGI IMG/M metagenome (GOLD analysis project Ga0209639, IMG submission 187268) | Bioremediated contaminated groundwater from EPA Superfund site, New Mexico - Sample HSE6-05 (SPAdes) (version 2) | ecosystem: Environmental > Aquatic > Deep subsurface > Groundwater >... | reverse complement strand
GCCTGTAGCTGGCTTTACCACGTTTACCCCGGCCACTTTTCCGGCCAGACCTGTTGCCAGGTTTGAATCTTTAATTTTAAAGGCATCACCCTTTAACTCGGTGATGGAATAAGAGAGAGCCTTTTTTTCCTTTTTTATACCCAAAGCGGTTACCACAACCTCATCCACCTCCAGGAGGTTTTCTTTTAAAGAAACATACATAGGAGAAACTGTGGCTTTTTCCTCTACGGTTTGATAACCGATAAAGGAGAAAACCAAGGTACTGTTTACGGGAGCCTGCAGAGAGAATTCACCATTCAGGTCTGTGATTGTTCCGATCGATGCTCCTTTTACACTAACGGTAACGCCGGCAACGGGCGACCTGTTTTCGTCTGCAACTGTACCAGACAGTTTGGTTTGTTGCGCAGAGATGCTTCCTACAAAAAGAAACATGGTTAACAAAATGAATAATCGATGTAAATGTGCCATTCTATATTAATTTAAGATAATTGTGGCTAATAAACTGAGCAAACAAATATATCGCATTAATATCTACAGATTCTTACCGTTGGGATAAACAAACCTTAGCTGGGACGAACGGTACATGAAAGCTAGCACATAGACAAAGTGATTATACGAATTATCCTCTTTTTGTCTTAATAAAAGGAAACATTGACAGACACATTAATGATTATCAGTAATTTTTATAAGTGGAATAAGAAGGATAAAAGAATAAGATTACTACTTACTCCTCACTAAATAACAATAAATAATTAGGAAGCATATAAATAATAGTTTTTAATTATCAAACCATTATATCACTTATGAAGATCCCAGTCGGTTTCATCAAGTTGAAAAATATCATCTACATTCTTTTCAAATACTTTCGCTATTTTGAGGGCTAACACCGTTGATGGGATATACTTACCCAGCTCGACTGTATTAATTGTCTGCCTGCTCACCTGAACTAAATCAGCAAGTTGTTGTTGAGTCATTTTTTTTATTGCTCGTTCAATTCGGATCGTATTATTCATTGTTGGATCTCCTGAATTTATATAACTCAATATTATATTTTACCATAAAAATAAACAACAAAGATAGTAAACTAAAATAAGAGAAAATCATATAAGAAAGACCATAAACAAAAATGGTTACCAATATCAACATGATATAATTCACAATTATTGACCAGAAAATAGAATGCATTCTGATTGATGCAATACACTCGTCTTCATCCTTTTCTTTTGAGAACGTTAAAAATAAAAGCGATACAGTTAAGCCCACAATACTGATTTCGTCTAAAATACAGTTTTCAATCACTACTCCCAGTTTATTACTGCTGCTATCAAAAGGGAATTCAGGGAAAATAGAAAACACTTTGACGGGGAAGACTTCTGTTCCTTTTCCAAACAAACAATACAAGCATAACGCAAAAAACGGTACAAATAAGATCCATCCGATCTTCTTTAATACGACAGGGAAAAGAGTTGTTGTTTTCATATACGTACCAATTTAAAATATACCACAAATGTAATGTTTGTTTTACATATAAGCAAATTTACCAGACATTATGTAAAGTTTTTAATGCAAAAAAGCAGCATCCTCTTTCAAGAGCATACTGCTTTAACTAATTTTAGGATATTGATAAAATTTCCGTGAGATCTAATTATAATTCAAGATTATTTACAATACTCCCATCAAACAGATTGATGGTACGATGAGCGAACAAAGAATCGTGTTTAGAGTGAGTTACCATTATAATGGTGGTGCCCTCTTTGTTCAGTTCCGTTAATAAGGCCATCGCTTCTGCTCCGTTTTTGCTATCCAGGTTACCGGTTGGTTCGTCGGCCAGAATTAGTTTGGGAGACGCAACAACTGCACGGGCAATGGCAACACGTTGCTGCTGACCACCGGATAATTGCTGAGGGAAGTGATTGGCCCGGTGACTTATATTCATCCGTTTCAGAATTTCATCCACTTTTTCTTTCCTGTCGGAAGATTTGATCTTCAGATAGCTTAATGGCAATTCCACATTTTCATATATATTAAGTTCATCAATCAGATTGAAACTTTGAAATACAAAACCGATATTACCTTTCCGAAACTGAGTCCGTTCTTTTTCCTTTAAATGACCTACCTCCTTATCAAGTAAGAAGTACTTACCGTCTGTAGGATTATCCAACAAACCAAGTATATTTAGTAAAGTTGATTTACCACAACCGGATGGCCCCATAATGGCAACAAACTCTCCGGATTGTATTTCGAATGATATCTTATTTAATGCAATGGTTTCTACCTCTTCCGTACGAAATGTTTTACTCAAGTTTTCAATGCGTAACATATCCTTTATTATTAAGTTTATTATCTTGTAAAATTAAATTGCGCCGTCCGTTTACGAATTCCTTAACCACTTTATGGGATTCTGAACAGATGCCTTAAAACTGTTTATACTTACTACCGAAAGAATAATCAGCAGAACAGCCAAACCACAACCGAAGAACAATAAAGGCGAAAATTCCGTTTTTTCTGAGAATTCTTTCATCCATTCCGTGGCTGCATAAGCCGCAATCCCTCCTCCCAATACAATGGAAGGAAGCGCTATTCGCAGAATATCTTTAAGAAAGAGCCGTTGTATATTTTGTATTGTGGCTCCGTTTATTTTGCGGATGGCTATTTCGGCACTTCTTCGATTTATTTCGTCGTTTGTATAGCCTAACAGCCCTATTAAGGCTATAAGTAAAGTAACAATTCCACCAATTAATACGGAGTTTCTAAATAAACGGGCATCTTTATAAAGATTGATCATACTACTTTTGTATGGTGTAACAACTATATCTTTGCCTGGCATTGATTTTTCAAGCACCTCCGAAATTTTTTGGATATTATCCGGACTTAGTTGATAAAGCTTTACCAATAAATACTCTGAAGGTGTATTCGTATAGAACAACACAGTAGGACGGCTATCCGGAGTGCTGATCGAACTGGCACGAATATTGGCATAAATTCCAGTAACAGTAACCATACCATGTTCTGTAATTAAAAATGTTTTACCTAATACACCATCCTTCCAATTAAGTAATTCGGATATTCTGTCTGAAAAAGATTGACTTACCATTACATGATCGGATTGCGATGTTTCTTTATTGAAGTCTTTTCCGGCCACCAATTTCATATCCATTATTTTTAAATAATTATCGTCGGCGAAGTATAAATCATTAATATTAAACAGCTGTTGGTCGTTACCCGGAATAAATACATTATTTCCCGAACCAGAATAAACGGGCAGGGTACTACACGAGGCAACAGCTTCCACTTCCGGAAGTGCTCGAAGTTCATCCAACGCTTTTTGTCTGTCTGACTTCGAAACACCTCCTGTATAGGAGTACAGTATATTCTCGTAGGAATAACCCGGTTTATCATTTACCATCAAATTATATTGCATGCCTATTATAACCAGAAGAGTAACAAGAAAAGCCGTAGCCGTGAACTGAATAAACAGTAAACCTAATTTCCAGTTTCTTTTAGACTCTTTATAACTACGAAAAGCAGAAGCTACCGGTATACGTATAAAAAAATATGCAGGAATAAGACCGGTAAAACCAAGCACAAGTAAACAAACAACAGCAAGTACGAGCGAAGACTTGAATGTAAACAAAGCTCCAAGTGAAGTATCCAGAATTTCTTCTACTGTTCCGCGAAAAAGTAACAGTAAAAAAATCCCAAGCATTAAAGAAACAAACAAATGCAAAGAAGCTTCGGATAAAATCATCCCTCTGATATTGTTACCGGTTGCTCCGTAACACTTACGGATGGCTATAACTTTACTGCGGCTTACCAGCGAAGATAAAACGATCAATATATAATTCATAACCGCAGTAAACATAAGGGCAAAAGCTAATAATCCTAATAAAACAGACATTCGTTTGGTTTCGGATTTCCCGCTAAACACATCTTTCAGAGGCAATAGACCATAATATAAGTCAACACCTGACTTCTGGAGTTCGGCCAGATCCTGATGACGCTCCTGCATACTTCGCAGGGAAGGAGCAATCATTTCCGGAGTTACACCTTGCGCAAGCTTCGCGTAGCCCAAAAACCGATCACTTCCAAGCCATCCTTCGGTACTGTCAAATTGATGAAATGACTTAAATGAAACCATAGAAATAGCCGCATCATACCTCAGGTGGGTATTTTCAGGAACATCCTCGAAGATGGCACCAATTGTAATGATTCGTCCAGGGAAATTATCTAACTGAATCGATTTTCCAATTACATTTTCTCCTTTTCCGATTGTTTCGGCCAAAGTTCGCGAAACAATAGCATATCCCGGACGACCCAATGTTTCTTTCACATTACCCATAAGTACGGGCCTGGGGAATACATCAAAAAAAGCAGTATCAGCAAATATAAAACCTGCACTAAACCGATTCTTTTCTTTATCGAAAAATACACAATCCCCCAATTGTACATCTACACGTGTAGCAGCCTCTACTTCCGGTATTTCTGCCTTCATACCCGGAGCTATAGCCCCGCTTACCTGTCCGTACTCTTTATCGGCTTCGTTTTTCAATGATACTTTTTCCTGCAATTGGTAAATGCGATCGTAGTCCGGATAAAAGCTATCATAACTGTATACAAAATATATTTTGGCGATAAGGACCAATCCCATGGCCAGACCAACACCCAGAGACAGAATTTTTATATTATTATTCTGCCCCCTTTTAAATAGTGAACGTAAAGCTAATATACTATTTTTCATCTTATTAATATTTACCAGTTTATTGTTGATTTATAGAATCATACACTCTATTCAAGAATCAGTATTTCATTATCCTTATAGCTTTCGTAACTAGATACGATTACCTTTTCGCCAGCTTCCAAGCCTTCTGTTACTTCGTAATATTGCGGATTCTGTCTGCCAATCTTTATTTGTCTGCGGTAAGCCTTCTTTCCACTTGCATCCAGAACAAATATCCAGCGCCCTCCGGTACTTTGAAAAAAACTTCCCTTGGGAATAAGAATTGCATCTGTGGGCTGCCCCAGTTCAAGGTTAATGTAGTAGGTTTGTCCGCTTCGTATATTATCAGGACGTTCTCCGTCAAAAATAAATTCGGTACGGAATTTCCCATCGCGTACCTCAGGAAATACTTTGCGTACTTGCAATGCATACTGGGCATCCTGCCGGTCAAACGTAGCACTCAATCCCTTTTTTACACGATCAATGTAATGTTCGTCTACCAAGGCCTCAATCTTAAAATCCGACAAATCATTAATCTGCCCAATCTTTTGTCCCATGGAAATACTTTGGCCCAATACAACATCCAGCAAGCCCAGCTCGCCATCAATGGGAGATTTAATATTTAGATTTTCCTTCCGTTCGCGAATCAATAATACATTGCGACGCATATTAGCCAGGTTATCCTCCATTTGGTCAACCTGAACCGACCGGTATAATGAATCCTGCTTCTGACGCTCTATTATCAAAGTCCGTTTTTCCTTAGCCAATTCATAATCTTCTTTTGCCTGCATAAATTCCTCGCGGGCAATCAACTCTTCCTTATAAAGCTGTTCCTGTTGCAGAAAAGCACGGAGTTTACGCTTAATATCCAGGTCCAGCTGAAGTTTTTCCTGGCGGATACTAAGCTTTTCCTGCTCCATAGTTACCTGCGTATTACGCAGAAAGTTTTGTTTTTCGGCCAACTCGGCTTCGCTATTCAGGATGGACAGATCCAGACTGGAATTGCTAAGCCTTACAATAACCTGCCCCTTACTTACAGTAGTACCCTCTTCTACCAACCGTTCTTGTACAATACCACCTTCTTCGGGACTTAGTTGAATGATGGTTATGGGTTGCACCTGTCCGTTTACACGTACAAAATCATTAAACTGCTCGTGAGTTACACTCCCGATATTCAGCGAACGGGCATCTACTTTCAGCGAGGAAGCATGGTTGCCAAAGATAATCCATAGCAACAGAATTACAAACAAAATTCCTCCTGCTATATAAGGAATATGCTTTTTTTGAAGTCCTTTTTTCTTTTCTAGTTGAATATCCATTATTATAATTTTATTTTGTTTCTATGATTGGAATTCCTTTATAGTAATCGACCAAACGAGATTTCAGCATGTATTTCAATTCGGTTTGCAACAAAGCTGCCTGCGATTGCAGCAATTTATTTCCGCTTGTCTGCAAATCAATTGCACTTAACAAACCGCTTTCAAATTTTCGCGCTGTAATCTGATAGGCAATCTCGTTTGCTTTTACCTGTTTTTGCATTTGGATAATCTCCTTAGCAAACCCATCGCGATCTTGAAGCGCCTTTTCTATTTCGGTTTGCAATTGACGAAGCGTTTCCTCTTGTTTGTATTCGGCTATTTTTATATTCGCACGCGCTTTATTTAATGCCGTACGTTTTGTAAGTCCATCAAAAATTGGAATACGGAGGCTGATCCCTACCCATTGACCAAAGTTGTTCCGAAATTGAGATCCAAAGGCAGGCATATTATTTTCGCCGGTAAGCGTTTTATTGTAGTATGTATTAACTCCTCCGAACAAGCTAAGAGACGGAAATAATTTTGCCCGCTCAACCCGGCGTTCCAGTTTGGCTGTCTGAAGTTTATAGACAGTCTGAATAGCCAACGGATTCAATTCCACAGCAGTCTGATAGATTTCGGACGCTCCTTCTATTGCACTGATAGTTCTTAATGCAGGGATTAGAGTATCAACCTCCAATGGTTGATCTACCGGATAATTCATATAATCCTTTAGGGTGATAACAGAAGCCTCGTACATATTCTGCATATGTGTAAGTGTATAATCGTCTTCAGCCCTTTGAGCTTCTATTTGGGCAACATCTGCCTTACCTTTGATGCCAAGTTCTTCCATCCGGCTGGCTTTTCGTAATGTAACACTACTTTCTTCCAGTTTACGTTTAGCTAACTCAATGGCCTTACGGTAATACACAGCATCGGCATAGGCTTGCATGGTTGAAAGGGCCTGTTGGTCGGCAATTTGTTGTAATTCGGCTACACCATTCATCCGGGCAATCTTACTGATTTGTAGCTTGCTGATTAACTGCCCTGAATCAAAAAGAGGTAACGTACCGCTCAATTCATATCCGTTACTCAGATTAGAGCTGTTTGAGTAGGTATTGGTTTCCGGATCAATAGATCGTCCAAAGTTTGTTTGTACACCCACAGAGGCACCGATTGACGGGAAAAATGAAGCAACCGCCGATTGCTGATCGTATTTATAGTTACTATTTATCAGAACTTGCTGTTTCATTTTTGGACTATTGTCTACCGCATAACGTATGCATGCCTCCATACTCCACATTTGGATTTGAGCATTTGCAAAACAACTGGTATAAAAACCGATAAGAGATAGTATAAAAAATCTTTTCATATTATTTTTTTTATTCTATCCAATTAAATTCAAACGGCATGCCAAAAACACAAACAACTAATTACATGCACATTACGAATATTCGGACATTTTACATGTGTCAAAAAACTAGACAACACTGTATGTTTTTTAGACATTAACCTCCACCGGATCATATAGAGACAGTTAAAAGATATACGATCTGTATTAGGCAAAACCAGAGATATCTCCTATCTTTGGTTTTAAATAAAATAGTTATGGTCAAAGAAGGATCTATCGTCGTTGTTGATGATAATAAAGGAATACTTACTGCTTTGCAAATGCTGCTTTCTGCAACGTTTCGTAATGTCATTACCCTTTCCTCGCCCAATAACCTAATCTATACCTTGCAGCGCGAAAAGATAGACATAGTATTACTTGACATGAATTTTACTTCCGGACTAAATAACGGAAACGAAGGTTTATTCTGGTTAAAGGAAATAAAGAAACATGCCCCGTCGGTCCACGTGGTTCTTTTTACTGCCTATGCAGAAATCGATCTTGCCGTAAGAGGTATAAAAGAAGGTGCTTCGGATTTTATTGTGAAACCGTGGGATAATGACAAATTACTGACTGTGCTAACCGGAATAATGAATAAACGAAAGGCTGTTCCCAAACAAAAACAAGAAGAGAATTACCCCGCAGATTTTTTCTGGGGAGATAGTCCAGCTATGCAACGTGTACGTTCCTACATTGAAAAGGTAGCAAAAACCGATGCAACAATTTTAATTACCGGCGAAAATGGAACTGGAAAAGGCTTATTGGCCAACGAAATTCACCGCCTTTCTTTACGCAACAAGGCGCCTATGGTACACGTAGATATGGGTGCTATAACGGAAACGCTGTTTGAGAGTGAGTTATTCGGCCATGTAAAAGGGGCTTTTACCGATGCCCGGACCGATCGTACCGGAAAGTTTGAGGAGGCAAATAACGGCTCTCTGTTTCTGGACGAGATAGGAAACTTATCCTACCAGCTTCAGTCCAAATTATTAACTGCTATCCAACAGCGAAGCATTGTACGTGTGGGTAGTAATCAGCTGATTCCGGTTTCCGCCCGTTTGATCTGTGCAACCAATCAGAACTTGCAGGATATGGTAAGCAAGTCTCTCTTCCGCGAAGATCTTCTTTATCGGATTAACACCATACACGTTGAAATACCTCCATTACGTGAGCGGTCTAAAGATATTGTTCCTCTGGCCGAACAATTTATCCGAAAGTATGCCACAAGATATAACAGAGATGTACAGGTGCTGACTAAAGAGGCAAAAGCAAAGCTAACGGCTCATAGTTGGGATGGCAATATCCGGGAACTCGAGCATACCATGGAAAAGGCAGTTATTATTTGTGAGTCTGAAACACTGGGTGAGGATGATTTTCATCTCGCCCGCAAAAAGGAATCTGCCACCATCACATCGGTTTCCACGCTGGAAGAGATGGAAAAAATAATGATTCAGAAATCGATGGACAAGCAGCATGGGAACCTCTCGGCTGTGGCATCAGAGTTAGGAATCAGCAGACAGACATTGTACAATAAAATGAAAAAATACGAACTATAATCTTTATTAATGAAAAGGCTGCTACATACTGTTTTCTTTAAGATAATTGTTACCCTGCTGTGTTGTGCGGCATTAACAAGCAGCATCTTGTTGGGCGAATTTTTAATAGCGATTCCGATAGGGATCTTGTTTATTATATCCTGCCGGGGATTATATCTTCAATACTTAATGCATGCCAGACAAGTAATATTCATGCTAAATGCAATCGAAAACGACGATTTTAGTTTTAAATTTTCATCAGACAGCCCTTTACGTTCGGATATTCTGGTAAACCGAACATTAAACAGAATAACCGCCATAATTCAAAAAGCGAAAGTCGATGCCGTACAGAAGGAGAAGTATTACGAGCTTATTCTCAACTCTGTAAATACAGGAATAATTGTTGCAGATGAAAACGGGAATATTTTTCAGACAAATAACGAGGCGCTGAAGTTATTAGGACTTTCAGTCTTCACCCACCTTAAACAGCTTTACAAAATCTCGCCCGATCTGCCGGATATTTTACAGAACGTCGGACCGGGAGAAAAACAACAAACTTCGTTCGTAAATGAGCGTGGAACCGTTCATCTTTCTGTAAGGACCTCTAAAATGGTAATTAACGACACCAAAATGTGTATTTACGCCCTCAACGATATAAACAGCGAACTGGATGATAAGGAAATCGAATCCTGGATAAGGCTTACCCGTGTGCTTACTCATGAAATAATGAATTCAATTACCCCAATCACGTCCCTTAGTGAAACGCTCCTATCGTTACACAAAAATGCAAACAAGGACATCCGTAACGGACTAGAGGTAATCAGCTCCACCGGAAAAGGATTAATAGACTTCGTTGAATCTTACAGGAAATTTACACATCTGCCTACCCCCCAACCTTCTCTTTTTTATGCAGCCGGTTTAGCCGAGCGCATCAAACATCTTACTCAATGTAATAATACCCTTACCGGTACCCCAATTATTATATCGATTGAACCACACGACCTGATTATTCACGCAGATGAAAAACTGATTACGCAGGTTATGCTTAATCTAGTAAAGAATGCGATGCAATCGATAGGCAATGCTGCTGACGGACTTATTCAAATAAAAGGATATTGTAATCCGGACGAGTCTGTATCATTAGAGATAATGGATAATGGCCCAGGTATTTCACCCGAGATGGCCGATCATATTTTTATTCCTTTTTTTACGACCAAAGAGGGTGGATCGGGGATTGGATTAAGTATTTCCCGCCAGATAATGCGATTACACGGTGGGACCCTAACCCTTAAAAGTTCTCCTTCAAAAAAGGAAACATCCTTTATTCTAACGTTCAAATAGGGAGAGTCGTTTTTACTTGTCCAGCTTCTACATTACCAAATCTACTCCTCATGCTGGTATCTTTCTTCACTTGCTTTTCAATCTTAAAATCAGGATTGCTATACATTGCTATTACATAGTGAATCATAATTCATTTCCCTTAAGTGATTAGCTCCGTTCATGCCATAGATTAGTCGTTTTCATTCCAGACTTTACTCGTCCTCCAACTGAAGGACAATAGTCACACAGCTGAGGGACCATTGTCACACAGATGGAGGACAATGATCACTCAGATGAAAGACGAAGAATATACTTTAGATTAACGATTAATCATCGTTATGAAAAGCGTTGGTGAGTTAAGTGAAAACGGCTAATCTACATCGGATAAAGGTAAAGGCTCTCGCTTGAGATTTCAAAATCGTATCACCGTGGTGCTACGACCCTGGATGATAGATGACAGATGAAATGGATCTGACACACACCATCTATCATTTCCAAATACCGCTTCAACAAAGGGTTTTGAGCAAAAAAATGATAGATGACAGATCATTTTGACAAAAACTCTCTACAAACAAAAAACATAATGATAAATAGTTTCAGTCGAAATACAAAAAGGTATATACTAATACATTTATATTCAATTATTATTGAGATATTTGAGAATTATTTACATCAATACTGGACTATACAGCCTATACCTCAAAAGGGATCTTTATAACTGAATCGAATTCTGTCAGCTTTGAATACAAGGCAATTGGTAGTGTAACTGCAAAAGTGGAAAGCGGATATGTTATAACCAGTGTTAAAGAGAAATCAGTTCCGTATGATGATGTATACAAAGGTAACGGTAATACCGTATCAAAAAATAAATATGGAGGTTTTAAAAGAGCAAATCAAAACGATGCCTTAAAAGAGATCTGCGAAAAAGCTATGGCTGAAGGTGGAAACGGTATTATAAATTTAAATATACAACCAATCGTATCTACTACTCAATACGGTACTGGGGTTACGTATGGCAATAAGAATAATAGATTAATATACATAAAAGGAGTATATGAGGCGTGCACCTCTATACTCCTTTTATAATGCTTTTGTATTCCTTCAAAATTATCCCATCTAAACCACCGAAAGAAGCTGCTCAAGCGTTTCGACAGTTGGGTTCCCATTAATTGAATTAGATAAGTTAACCCGATAAAAAAGTAGAAGAAATGAAACTTATCCGTTGAATGACAGATAATTAAAGAAAGGATAGTTAACAATGGGAACGACATAGAAACAAGCGAACAACTTTAGTCTGCTTGGTTTTTCCATTGCTTCAAATAACTCTTTTGCAAAGATAATACTAATATATCTACTACATGAGAAATTGCTAAATAAATATTTGATTGATTTTTACATCTATTGATTTCAATACTAATAGTAACTTTGCATAAATTAAGTGAATTAAGCTCATGTACAGAGGGAAGGTAGTATTTGAAGACGAAGGAAATGAATGGATAAAATTCTTTCAGCCATCAGACAAACTCAAAAGGTTTGTTGAGAATTACTTTGAAATAAAAGTATCGAATAAATTAAACAAACCTCTATCTATTATTGCATTACCAAACTTGAACACAACAGCATGTATACTTTTGTCTAATAATAGCTTAGTATATAAATCTTCCATAGAGGCTTCTTACGATGAATATAATATGTCTGAAGACAAAATTTGCTGGAGCCTTACCCACCCATTAATTGCTTCATATATGCCTGGTGCTTACGAGTTTTCAATAAAATTCAAACCTGGTGGTTTTTCCCAAATATTTTCCACTGATATATCAAATGACCTAGACTCATATTCACCACTTAATAAATATATCTCAGAAGATTTTATATACAACATTAAGTCTTCAAAGTCAATTGAAGAACGAATTGAAATAACAGAAATGTTTTTGTTAAATAGTTTAAATATAAATCAAACAAATTATAAGGATGATACAGTAATAAAGGCGATAGATTTAATAAGTTCATTTCAAATCAATGATGTTTATGAGATTGCAAAACATCTTGCAGTTTCCCAGCCGACATTAAATAGGTATTTTAAAGATACTTTGGGCGTTTCGCCTAAACAATGTCTTAAAATGCTTCGTTTTAAAGTAGCACTTAAGAAATATCGGTCTTTTGGTAGCACTTATTTGTATGAAGAATTTGGTTATACCGATTTTTCCCATTTTGTCAAAGATGCTAAAAGATATGGTAACAGAGCACCCTCGCTATTGTAATTACTTAAAAAGAATTTCTATATTCACATAAAAAATATAACAATTATGAATTTTACACTAAGAGAATGGAGAATAGAAGACATTGAAAACCTTGTAAAACATGGGAATAACTATAATGTTGCTCAATACTTGACAGATGCCTTTCCTTATCCATATACATTCGAAGATGGACAACAATATTTAGAGTTTATTTCTAAAGATAATCCAACTAAAGTTTTTGCTATTGATATCGATGGTGAGACAGTTGGATCTGTTGGCATATTCCCTCAATCTGGCATTCATAGAAAAAATGCTGAGCTTGGTTATTGGTTATCTGAACAATATTGGGGGCAAGGAATTATGGTAAAAGCTGTTAAAGAAATTATTGAGTATGGATTTAAAACTTTTGATATTACTAGAATATTTGCTCGACCATTCAGTATAAATATTCAATCTCAAAGGGTACTACAAAAAGCGGGGTTCGTTAAAGAAGCAATTTTTCAAAAGACTGTATTTAAGAATGGTGAGTATATAGACGAGATATATTTTTCAATATCTAAATCGCAAACAAAATAACAAATCATTATTCAACATAAAGCAAAATTTCGATCTGAAAAAATATTCACTTTTAAATTTTATGCTTATGAATGAATTGTTAAAAACGAGATTGTTTAGTCTATTGTCTGAACCCTCACAAGTCACAAACGAAGAAAAGCAAAGTGCCTATGAAAACTTTATTCAACATGTAAAGGCCGTTAGTTCCGAAAATGATTACACTGTAATTTATCGGAGCTTGAGTTATACTCGTATTGAGTTATTAGCCGTAGAGCCCTTAAATCAGTACTTGCAGGGAAAAAAATGCCCTAAAATTTGCCTATCAGCAAAAAGCGTTAGCCCTTGTCAATTCTGAATTGGAACTACTGAACCTCAAAATTCGCTATCCTGAACAGTTCCCGCAAGCCGAACAACCTACGTTTGAATCCGATCTTTATATTCTCCCTAAGTCGAAAGATTTGGGGATTGTTGCTTTAGCGGAAATCGTTGTTGCTCTGTTTCTTTCAAATAAAGTATTCCAACGAAATGGAAAACCCACACACCTGAACCAAATTGCAGTTACTTTTGAAAAGATATTCAATTGCAGTTTTGGTAGTATTTACGACCAGCAAGAAAAGGTTTTCGACCGTAAACCGTTCAACCGTACCAAAACTCTCGATTTCCTGCGTAACCTCATAATCCGAAAGGATAAAGAGGGAAAGAGTAAACAAGATGAAAAATAACCGTTTTGCAATAAGTTAAATACAAGATTGTTACAAAAAAAATTTGGGGGAGTAGTTAGCTATTCCCCTTTTTCTGTTTCCTCATTCTGCCGAGCTTTGCTTCATCAATCGATTGAAAACAAGAATGTTTAATTTGAAAAATGAAGCAATATGTATATCAATAATGAAGATTTTGAAACATGGATGCAAAAGCTACCCAAAAAATTGAGTGAAATCGGTCAGGATTTAAAATCTCTGATTAACACTAAAGAAGTATTTAGCGAAGAAGAAACCCTGCTTGACAATCAGGATTTAGCCTTTCTTCTGATAGTATCGTACCGCACCCTCAAACGATATCGGTCAAGAAAAAACTCCTCTTCTTTATGGTCGGTCATAAGACCTATTACCGTACTTCCGATGTTCGGGAATTTGTCCGCTCTCATATGGACTTTCAAACCTATCAGGACTTTGAGAAGAAGCACCCAAAGCCCAAAGGCGAGGATAAATCTGATGAAAACGACGAATGATTCTGCTCTGTCTATGCCTATACGTGTTTGAAAATTCTGCATCATCACGCCAAAGAGAACGAGCAGTGTTTTTTGTGCGGTTGCTATTCCTTGAAAAGCGTTCTTGACATCTTGGGCGATAACCGTTCCGGTACGCTCTAAAATATCCTTGTAATGCGCGTGTATGGAGAGATTAATTTTATTAATCTCTCTGTTGAGTTCAACGGCTACACGACTTTTACCGATGGCTCGACCTGATTTTACGCTCCAAAGCCGTTCTTCTATTTTCAGGTTGGAACTGAATTGGGCAATGGAGTTGCCGATAATGATTTTCCCGACAATCGGATAAACGGCATCGGGATTTACTTCTGTTCTTTCTGTGTTTCCTTCCCGTTTGAAGTAGAAGGCCACTTTCAGTTCGTTGTTCATAACGCTCACATTTTAAGTTCGTAAAATTACTCTCTCTGTGAGTTATTTGAACAATGTAACAAGCAGACAAACAACGTTATAATCAGACGCTTGAGGTCATTAGTTTGCTGTGGTTTTCTCTTATTGCAATGGGTAACGATTTAGAAATGGAAAGTTTGCTTAAATCTGCTTTTTCCTGCAATTTCACTATCAGACACCCAAAGACACTATAAGACATACATTTCTGCCATTCAATCAATTAGCTTGTTTTTCTCTTTCTCGCTTCTACTGTAATAGATTGCAAAAACAATGTACCGGGAAAGCGAAGTAACCAGGATTATTAATACGTAATCAATGTAGTGTTGAAATCACCAAATAAGTAATCAATCGCCGGGGGATATCCCTCCGGCTTTTCTATTATATATTGTAAAAAGATTTAGAAAAGCTTTAGATATGTACAATAAAAAAGCACCTACAATTTAATGTAAGTGCTTAATTATCAGTTAGTCGGGGTGAGACGATTCGAACGTCCGACCACGCGCCCCCCAGACGGAAATAATAAAACATAATGAACTAAATATCAATGCATTGCTAAATAATATTTACAATTTGCACTGAATTTGCATTATTATAAAAATGCTTAAAACCTTCCTTTCAAAATCCAAAATACAACCAGGAGCACTATCGCTCCAGCGGAAATATCTCCAAATGTCATTCTAGCCTTTTGCCATTTTGTTAAAGGTTTTTCAACATTTACAATTCTATCAACTGGGTAAGGAACTTTCTTTATCACATTTTTGTCTCGGTATACGATCACAGTCTTTACGTCTACTTCCGGCGCGTTAGATGTAAGAGAATGGTGTAACTGGCCACCTGAAACTCTAGCATAGCTTTCCGCGTATGGATTCGATAAGTGAGAGATAGTGTCAGGAGTAGTAATTGTATCGCGATAAGTTGCAAGCTTAACCTTTACTATCGTATCTCTTACTGTCTCTGTGATCACTGTAGTTGACTCAACAGGCACGTATACCTTGCGGGTACAAGCCCACAAGGTAAACATGAATATAGCTATTATTATATAGGATCTCATAGAGTTATCTCCCTACTAGTAAAGTCCAACCCACGCGAACATCTGCCATATCAGCAACTTTTCCTGTTTCTTGCTGCGAAATAGCTGCAGCAATAAGACACATAAGTTCTTTATTTTCGCAGTCGATAGGTTCGTCCGGATTCAGTTTTGCAAATTTACTTACGAAACTTACATACGCCTCAGTTTCGTTATCATCCTCAGGAGGTGCCCACCTGTATATCCATTGATTAAGCGTTGTAAGCTTATACTTTTTTGCATACGTCTGCAATGTTTTCATGATTGCGCGGTAACCATATGCCATGTTCCGAAATTGTTTGAATGAAACATCAGAACTTGGCCGAATTTCTCCCTCAAATTTATCAGTATTAATCCTGATATTACCTGGATTGTTATTTCTCAATCCCCTTGCTGTTTTTTTCTTCATCTAGGTATTCTGTTAAAATTTTAATTATTTCTTCTTTATCAGCAACATTGATCACAATTTTACCTGTGGCCACGGCAGCATCTTTATATTTAGCCTTATTTTCGGCTTTTTCATAGACACTTTTTATTTCTACTATAATAAAGAATAGAGCAATTCCGGCCGTAACAAATGGAAGAGAAAACCAGCCGACTACGAAGCAGATTAAATCAGGAGCAATACCAAACAAAAGGGCAGTTCCGTACTCATTAAGTTTTTTAACGGTCATACGCAACCCGGTTGAAGTTCTATCTTCTCCTCGTTTTTTTGCCTTTTTCCAGCCAGATCTCAAATCTATTGAGATGGCAATTAAAATACTTACAAAAATAACAGCCAGCGAAAGCGCAAAGCGGTAAACTTCAACCTCGTTGAAACCAAACATCTTCATCATCTCCATAAATCATCATTTTAAAAGTTAATATTTATAATTACATATTGATAAATTTGCTCATAGTTGAACATTATTGACAGAAATTAGCAACAAAATTTCTGAACACAACATCTGCAATCTGATAATATCCTTCAGTAGAAGGGTGCACACCATTTGTTCCTATTTTTTCAGTTTTAGCGGATCTTGTGTTTACAGACTTATCTATTTCAGGCATATTGTTTTCTGAATCAAATTGAGCTGATACATTTACAAACTCCAAGAATTGAGAATAAGAAGCTTCGTTACACCAGTCCTGATATGCTTTGTTCATATTAATTGCGGTAACTACCATTCCATACATGTCAGCATAACCTGTTCCTGTTGCTCCATAATTAGCTCCCATCCCACCATTAAGGCTCGGAACTTGTATTCCCATGATCTTTAACTTGCAATTCGGATATTGAGTGTGAATATGATCAATCAAAATTTTAGCAGTTGTTATCATACTTGTAAAATCTGTTCTCCAAGGAGTATGACTGTTCCATGTAAGTAAGAAATAAATAACATCACATGCTCCATTCATGTATGTATCAACATATTGCTTAAAATTTAAAGCTCCATTATACCAGAATGGATTTCCTCCATCTGTAACGGATGAGCTGAACGCGATTGTATTGTCTCCTATGCCCGAACTTTTTGTTAATGCTCCGCTTGCACTAGGCGTGCCAACTGACGTACAACGAATATTTCCTGTTCCACCAGTAATATTTATTTCAGCAACCGTAAATGTACCACCATTATTAGTATATACTGCACCAATAGCTGGAGGCGTTATAACTCCGGAAACATAGAACCGATATGCAGCGACTCCAGCTGTTGCATAACTTGACCAAGTCCAACCACCAGTGCCTTCCCATCCTATACCTGAACCTCTTTTGCGTCCAGAGAAATCAATATTTGAAAGAGCAAGACCAGCAGGGGTTCCACCAGACTCTACCAATCTTCTTGATGCTTCTATGCACCATATACCTGCAGAGGTAAGACTATCACCAATACACAAAATCTTTTTAGTAGTTGATGGAGCTTGTACTACTGCTTTTGTAATTAATGAACATATTTTTGTTCCGAGGATTACTCCATCTTTATTTTTTACTTCAACTTTAAATGTGGTAGTACCTACATCTCCTGAAGTAGGAAGGTATTCAAAATAACGAGGATATTGAATGCCTTTTTGGCAAGATACTAAAATGTCATAAATGTAAGGATTTGGTGATTTTACTATACCTCTATAGAATAGTTGTAACTTATCGCCTATTATAGCATAAATCTTATCAGGAAGAGAAATGTCTACATTATTGCTAGGCAAAGAATCAACTGTATTTTTTAATATATTAAAATCTGATGTTTTTGCAAAAGTTGGACCAGTAATTAATGTCAAGGCACAACTGTAATATCCAACGTTTGTTGTTTCATTTACACTACCAGCTGACCACGTACCTCCATCAAGCGGATTTGTAGAAGATGAAAATAAAACAGCATTAGATGTTTTATCAGGATTTCCAATGCCTCCAGATGATCCTTTTGCATATATGTTTAATGAAACAAGTGAAGACATATAAATAACAACTTGAGATCCTGTTGGGCAGGTAAATACTCCGCCAAGGTCTACATATATATCTTTTGCTGTAGTTGTCATTAAAATAGTTCCAGATTTTAACACTAAATGTGTTCCATCTGCTATAGTACCTGTAGGGCAATCTCTTTTATCAGTACTCCCATTTACAATACAAATTTTATATTGCACATTTCCATTATGACTTACTGAGTTTAATCTCACTTTTGAAAATGATATTGGCTTAATCATTTTTTTTGTGTACAAACCTAAATTTTTATTTCCGTATGTACCTGTAAAATAATCTATATCATTAGGTAATAACCATGATACTTCTTCATCTGCTACGGTTTTTCCTTTTAATCCTTCTACATTGTAATTAGTAGTGTTCAAATCAGCCCGAACTTGTGCTACTTGAGTGGCATCCGGAACCTGCTCCCAATTGGATTCTGTAGTCCATCCGCTTACGGCTGAACCTATAAATCTTTCTGTATACCACACTTTATCGGCGGTCGCATAGGTTATAATTAGTCCTAATTTCCGGCTGGCAGACTGGACGGCTGTCCTGGCTGTTGTTTTTGTATAATACGTTCCTGCTGGCAAAGGTACCGCCAATGTAACATTGTAAGTGTTTTGCGCATTAGCGGCAGCCGTGGCAGCGGCAGCGGCTGTGTTCGCAGCAGAAGTAGCCTGTGTAGATTCATCTACCATCTGATCGAAAAGAGTTTCTCTTTCAGCTTCAGCTAACTGCCTTTCATCTTCTTTTAAATCACGGGCCAGATCTTTTGTTTTACGCAGTTGTTCTTCAACTATCCTGGCATCTTCGTTGGTATTACGGTATGACTCATTTGTCTGCCTTGATTGTTCTGCAGATACGGCAGCCGCATTGAATGTGTTAAAATCATTTACAAGCACATCAAAAGCAGCTGCAGCATCGTTAGCCGGCTGTTGCACCCAGGCAAAATACTCTTCAATTGTGCTTTCTTCATTTCCGTAATAATGCTTCCAAATTTCAAAGGCGGTTGCTCCGTTGGTTCCATCCCGCGAAATAAGAATTTGCCCGGCAATAGTGATTGTCTGAATATTTATTTCAGTATTCACAACGCCGGTGAGTTTATCACTTTCTGAAACAATTTGAAAGGCAGGAATAACAAGTCTGAAAGGCTCATATCCACCAGGACGGTTTACATATGTCTTTTTATAGAGCAAATCTAAATCGTATTCACCTTTTGCTAATCGAAGTGTATCGGTGTCCGGTATTACTACAGATATCACATTTTCAGATATACTCAATTGTTCGTTTAGAAATTCAACGAATACACCTGGGCGCAAACGATGCTTAAATCGCAAGCTTATAAACTCAATCTCATCAAAACTTTCCGGCACATCACCAAGTCTTGTAATAGGGAGACTAACATTTGCATGCATCCCCTGCAAAATAGGTTGTAGATCCATATACTTTTATTTAATAGTAATTATACCTTTATTTAAATCAATCACCATACCCAACTCTTTAATGGCAGGAGCTCCAATGATTCCAACTATCTCAATACCGGTATCATCTCGTATTGATTGTACGGCACTTGATATGTTTGCAGTACCAAATTGCATATATTCACGTCTCGCTATAACTGATTTACAATTGCTTAAACTATATAATTCGTCCTTAGAATGATTGCTTTCTAATGTGCCGATTAAAAAACTTTTATTAAGATTGAGCCGTTTCAATTCGCTTGCATTGATTATATTAAGAGTAGATCCTGTGTCTAATAAAACATACTCATTACTTCCGTTTATTTCAATTGGAATTATTACGCGTTTTTCAGAGACAATGCGTATCGTGTCTTGAGTATGTGCCAAAAAAGGCACCGACAAAATCAATACAATTAATAATAATCTATTCATTTATTCTACATTGCTTACAACTAACATTACTAAAGTATATGTATCATCTATGATTGCAGCCGGGAACGTTCCCGTGTACGATATTGGATATAAATAGCTAGGAGAAACATAATCGTAGTATGTTAAATTAGCTATTTTAAAGGCGTTACCATCTGTTATTGCTTGATTTAAATCGCCCTGATCTGTTACAGCTACTTTTGTTATATATGCTTCTACACCGGCCCTGGTTATAAGCATCTGGAGATTAGCAGTTATAGTATATCTAGCCCCAACATACGGAGGATATTTACCTACAAATGTTTCAGCGTCTGCCGGACGAATTCTTTTAAATTGACTTGTAAGATCAAAGGTTGTTGTTTCTGTAGCAGCTGAACCAAATAGTACTATATATTCACTACTAAAATGAACCCTTTCTTTTACCTTTAAGTTAAAAACTGCATCAAAGTTTTTTAACCCAAACAGGCTACTTGCAGATTGACCATTTCCAACTCCTAACTTTACCGTAACACTATTGCTCCCTATGTATAGTGTAGTATTATTGATTGTAGCTAATAGGTATCCTCCACCATTAGCTACTCCATTAGCTTCAGGAAATGATAAAGTTCCTGTTTCAGACAGGTTTTCTATGTTAATATCGGACCCTCCTTTTACTATGCTTTTTACTTTAAAATAAGGATTTAGCAACCAGGTAAATGATGCCCTTAGAAATATATCTGCCCAGTTTAATTCGCCTCGATCCGGGTACAATTTAAATGACGAGGCCTTATCATCATTATACCCCATATCTATTTCAGTCATCGGCGTAGAATCGTCTGCCGACAAAAAAAGTGATAGTTTTCTTGCTCCCATATTGTGTCCTATAAAACCATCGAATCTGAATCCATAATTTGATTGGTTAGGGTAAGTTTTAAGGTACATTATTAACTCGTATACGTTTGTGTCAACTGTTCCTTCTAGGTACCATAAGCCAGGAGAAAAAGCTGCGTATATATTCCAATATGGTTCAGCTCCAGCTATTAATTTTCCGGTAGAACCGCCAGTTTCTGATATGGCAAAAGCACTTTTTACAGATCTTCCAGTAATAGTTATGCCTCCTATTTTCGCTAATGTTATCAAATCACCGACGGAATACGTGTTGACAGGTAATCCACCGTAAACGCCTAACGTATTTCGGACCATAGTTGGATTAATAGTTGCCGGTAATGTTTTATGTATTTGCATAATTATATGGTTTGTTTAGCTGACACTGATAGCTTAATACCGTCCTTAGAAATTGTAGATCCTGAGTAATTTGTAATAAAGGCTACGTAATTAGATCCATTGTTTAAAAACGTTACTATAAGACCGCTTCCTGCCCATGTCGTAGGATTTATTAAAACATTTCCGGTTACACCTTTTGATGTTGCCGATGGCAAAAACGGTAGCTGTAGGCTCATAGCTTCTGTGTGTAAAAGGTTCCCGGTACCTATTGGTATTTCGGCAGTTATCTCTCTTACAGCGCTGTCTGTATAAGTGCTAGTAGTTGTATAGTGCCGCCCATTTATGTTAACAACACCTGCATTATTGTGCAATGACAACCCAAGCTTTATAACCCCGAACAGAGATGAGGTAGCCACAGGAAGGTCATCCGGAGGTGTGCCATTTAGAGCGCCTGCCACTACTGGTCCATCGGAATAAACACCTACAGCGTATAGGATCTTAGCGTACCAATCAACTGTTTTTAAATTACTATTAGATGCATTCCAAAGCAATATCCACCCATTCCAAGCTGACGAACCTATTTTTCTTCGTGTCCAAACCCTATCATCAGCCCAATTATAATACATCTGTACGGCCGAATTTGCATCCCAATTGTAATGTGTCACATGAGCCCCAAGAGCAGTCGCCCCAGATGGAATGTTGTATGCACCATCAAACACAATATACATCCCTGTTCGGATAATACTGTTTAAATTGTTTGATGTACTTATGATGCGAGGAAATGCAGTCTCATGGTAAGTATCCAAAGTATCCGCATCCAGCCCGCTGCCCGAGCCGTCGTTTCCCTCGTACCAAACTTTTTGGTTTAATATAGTCAACAGGCCTGTAAGATTACCACCATTAATCGGAAGGTAGTTATGCTGATGACTAGTGATAATCCCGGTTAGAACAGCCTCTACCATGGCCTTAGTAATAGCAGTTAGGTATTGGCTGTGTGTATGAGTTGTAATATTCCCTGTCAATACACCTTCTACCATCGCCTTGGTTATAGTAGTCAAAAATGTGCTTGTGTCGATTATCCAGGTATTTTGACCAGTTCTTTTAAGATACCCAACACCATCCGCAATGGCAGCTATTGTAGCTAAGTCAGCATCATAAGTTTGGTATACAGTCGTATCAAGGACAAAAGATCCATCCGCATTTCTTTTAATTAAACCGGCGCCAGATAAAGCAGCTATTGCAACAAGGTTGGCTGGTTTATCGGTCAATTCATTCCAAGAACTCACGCCGCCTGTTCCGCTTGTCTGTGCGTAGATTGCACCAGTTTCAAGGTCTATTTTAATTGTAGTTCCGTCTATTTTAACAACACCAAAAAGTTGGTCTGTAGCAGCAGGTAGATCATCCGGAGGTGTGCCATTCAAGGCTCCTGCAGTAATATACCCAGCTGCTTCAACATCTTTAAACTGTACAGATGACTCGGTTGATAGTCCTTGATTTATAAGATCAATAAGCGCCTTATTAACGTGACTATGCGATAAACCTCCTCCAGCACCTTCAGATACAGATACACTTTTTGCGGCAGCTGCATCAATCAACCGGCCGGTTCGCGGTGTTGCCGTCTTTTTGATTGTTTTGTTGACAACTCTATTCATAAGGGATATCACTTAAATTTTCAACATCTTCAGAAAAATCAACTGCAGTAAGTGTTGTCACACCACGGCTATAGTCTATCGAACAGCCCACAATAAGTATCCCGGACGTAAACCCTACACCGTTATAGGTGCATGTACGCAACATAGGATTTATTGTTCCTTCAACATCAACCGTAATGATCTTATTCTTTTTTGTATAATTGGAATGAATAGAACACATCAAAAGCCTTTCAAGGATGTTTGTTTGTCCGGCCCTGGTATACTCTAATTGCAGTTCATAGTGATTATCTACAATCTTAAGCAAAGAACCTTTTCCAACTGGTAGTTTATCTTCATTGCATGTAACTACCTTAAGCTCTTTACGGTCGAAATCTGTTGATACATTCTTGTTTATATAGCTTTTGTACTCATAATCAAGAGCTGCAACATCATTTCCGTTTTTATCAACCACTGTAACTTCCAGATTATTGATAAGCAGATCTTTGATATTTGCAACCGCATAAGCGGCAGCTGCAGAATCGTAAGGGCTATACAGTTTGATGTGATCCAATATTTCAAGTCTCAAAAACCCGGATATCCCTAAAGGAAGAGGAACATTTACACCGGCCGACAAATTGCGATCGTCAACCTCGCCAAAAAATGAAACTATATTATTTGGCTGATCGATGTTAGAATTTGTATTCCATTTGCTAAGTAGTCGGCCGTTTCGAATGTTTTTTTCAACATAAACCAGGCGAAACATTCCCTGCTCAGTCATTTCGTTCCCGGCTTTTGTTTTCCATTCGTGTTGCTGATTACCTAGTTCGTCCGAAATTGCACTATAATATTTAATTATATTTCCATTGTTATCAACCAGGTAAAGATTGCACTTAATAATACCCATCCTGGTAAGCTCAGAATCATCCGCCTTATCCTCGCTGAAAGGATTTTCTTTTCCATTAAAATATGCATCAAGTTTAATGTTAAGCTGATAACCAGATTCTGATCCGGCCACATAATCAGAATACATATCAAACTGCATAATCTTATTTGGCAACACCCATGCAGCACTGTTATTCACAGGAAGCCCTAAATACGGAATCTTAGCTCCTATAATGGAGCTGTCCTGCTTTTTAGACTGATACCATACAAAGTTGTTCCAGCTCCATCCAATTGCTGAATTGTATGTTTTCTTTGTGTAGTCGGCATTGTCTACTGTGGCCGTTATGTTTTCGTCCGAAAAAGAGCTTTTTTCAAGCTTTTTAGCTACGAATGGTAACTCTATATACGGGCTGCTGGTAATCTCAACGTTGTTAATCATTTCTTCGAAAGAAAGAGAGGATTCAGTCGAAGCAAACCCGATAGAATGCAGATCACCAAAAACAACATCTACAAGCGTATCGCCAATATAATTCAGCGTGGCAAAGTCGTAACACTTCATCACACCACCAGATCTGATTGTGTTATAGTCGTACAAATAAACGCTTGCATCTCTTTGTACCATAACCATACCGAACAATTCAAGTATGGCTGCTACAACCTCACTGCAGTTCATCGGTTCTCCATCTTCATCGTAAAAGTTGGAAGATTGAACATGCAGTTTGTGCAATAACGTTTCACCTACTTCCGGGCTAATTCCTGTAGCCGATGTAGAACATCCTATATAAAGCTTTTGGAAAGGAACTCCAAGCGCTGTAAAGCATCTATTCAGGCACGTTATTAAGCTAACTATGTCCGTATACTTAGATCCTGATGCTTGTTTATATTTAAGACGCTCCAACACATTGAAATCGGATGCAGAAAACTCAACCTCGTAAGGAGGAACAGCAGAAAGGTTTTCCGAATAAAGCTCAGAATCTAGCCAACCAATCCAATCAAGAACCCCATTCCGGTAATGCTTAACAAGGTATTCCTGCATATTGTCGGTATGAAGATCCATGAACTGAAAAACCGACTGACTTAATAAAGTCATTTTAATACCACTGCTTTGAATAGCCTCAAGCTTTTTAACGGCAGGATATTCCAAAATAAGAGGGGATGAAGCAGCCTCAATTTTTGCCGATAAAGTAGCCTGGTTGCTAAGTATTTCAAAGCGATACTCAACACCATCAACACCCTTGCAATCGTGGTAGTACTTTATATTCATCCCTTAATTCTTTTTTGTCGGCGGTTAAACCTGGTCAATACCCCTACTAATTTTTCACCTTCAATAACAAATCGAACCTCTCCACCTGAGTTGTTTACGTTAATACCGCCGTCAAGCATGCTGAACAATGTGGCTTGCTGGTTTTTATTCAAAATCATTTCGCCGGCATTTACGCGCGCTAATATCTTATCACCAGAGGATGGGCCTCCCTGAATAATACCGCCCCCGGCAAACTTAGGGATTGCAGCAGCGGCAATTAAAGCCTGCATTGTGGCAATTTGAGCTGATGCTATAGCTGGCCCAATGAATGGGATAGCGGCATAAGCAGCAGCCGTTTTAGCAGCCATTTCTGCCGAATAAGCACCGGTAACAGTCCTACTTTCTGCAACCTGAGCTACAGCCACAGCAGATGTTGCAGCGACTTCTGTGGCCGCATTTGTAACCTTTAATCCGGTAACAGCAGAATCAATAACAGCTTCAGCCTGTTTAGCAGCAGCCAACTTATTAACCAGATCTGTCATATTTTTTACAAGTTCTAGTATAGACATAAAAGAGTCTATTGTACTTGTTAGCGCATTCCAAACAGCCATGATCCGCTCCCATCCGGATGCATCAACGTCCGAAAACACATTTCTAAGAGAACTGAAAGCGCTTACAACTCTGTCGGCGCTTGAAGCTATATCTTTTACACCTCCATAAAAAGTCTGGTCAATTTCTTTACCCAAATCTTTAATATCTTGCCTTACCTTAGCTATCTTCAATGCATCTTCAAGTGACTTTACATTCCCGGTAGCATCATTCAGCTCTTTTTCCATCTCCTTAGCAACATCCTTGTAGGCATCTTTCAATTTCTCAAGATTGTTCTTTGCCACCTCAAGATCTTCTGCAGCTATATCAGCTTTTGTTTTCTTGTAATCAAAAGTGGTATCGCGCTTTTCCAGTGCAGGAGCAGTCACTTTCTTTAGCTCATCACCTGCACTTTTTAAATCTTTTATAAAAGAGTAATTTGCCTCAGTAAGGGCATCAAGAGAACCGATTTCTTTTAGAGTCTTTTCGATAAGTGACAATTTAGCCTCTTTGTACTCCTTTTCGGTTATTACATTTACAGCGTACTGATTTGACAGCTCATTAAGTCCGTCCCAGTACGATTTTTCAATCTTTCCGGAAACAGAAGAGTTATATCCAGATTTTGCCTGTTGGAATATCTTGTTTTTAGCAGCTTGCTCAGGAGACAGCAATCCTGACAGCTTTTTAAATGAGGATTCGTTCAGCTTATCAAGTGCCTCCTGATATTCTTTTCCTGTGATTGCCTCATTTTTCTTTTGATTGTTAAGCTCTTTAAGTGTATCGGTATATTCCTCTTCTGCTTTTTGCAGTTCGGTTTTCTTTTTTGATCCATCATCTTCCTCTCCAGATGTAGATGCTGAAGCTGTAAGCAGATTTTTTTCAAACAATTCAAGTTGTTTATTTGCATTCTGCCAGATCTTATTGTATTGATCTACTTGTATAGCATCATTAAATGCATTATTAACACCACCAAAATTAAACAATGAACCAATTGCACCAGGAATCGTTTTTTTTGCATTGGCAGATGCTTTTGCGGCTCTATTCAGAGAGTTTACGTCTCCATATTTTGATATAATAGCATTTGCTTTGCTTTCTGCATCTAATTTTTGCTGTTGGTAGAACTCAACGGCTGCCGCATCTTTAAGTAGTTTAACTCTCTCTGAGATCTTTTTATTAAGCTCACTATTTACACCAAGAATATCATGGTTCATTGAGTAGGATGTTCCAAGGAGCTTGTTTATTTCGGATAAAGCGTTTTTTCGAATGTTGAATGAATTGTTTGTATCTGAAACAATTTTAAACAATCGCTGCAACCGGTCTGCATCTTCCGGCTTTCCAATTGCAGATGCCTCCTTTTGATACTCAGAAAATATAGATCTGAGTCGTTTTGCTTCATCCCTGGCAGATATAATTTTTGAAACAAGTAAGCCAATACCCATTATTATTGCCGTTGGAAGCATACTCATAAATGCAGTACGAATTGCTGTGGTTGCCTTTGTGAATACTGTTTGCATTGTTACTCCAGCACTCTGAGCCCTCCATGCAGCTGCATCGAATGCAACACCTGCCGCCTTTGACGCTTTTGATGCTGCAATCATAGCAGCTCTTTGAGCGGCCGCAATCTCAGCTACAATCCATTTGAAAAACTTACCTAATATTACAGCAGTTAATACAGCAACTAAATTGCCAACAATCAACTTAACATTGTTTGCTCCGTATTCTACAATCTTTGTGATTGCATCAATCAGGCTCTTATAATTTTGCTGGATGGTTGTTCCTTTCACAAATTCGGTAAATACATTTTTGAGCCTGTTAATGCTCGTTTCAACGTTATCTGTATTTACGTTTGGAATCATTTCGTTTAATGCATCTGCAAATTTAGGTAGTATGTCATTAGACATCAATTTCCCTTGCTGCAATAACTTATCTAATTTATTAATAGGAACACCGGCTGCTTTAGCCATAGCAGCCATGGCAATTGGGAGCCTTTCACCTAATTGCCTACGTAATTCTTCAGATGATATTTTTCCCTTACTCATCATCTGAGTGATAGCTAAAAATGTTAGGTTAGTATCATCCGCAGTAAGGCCAAACGCAACAGAAGCCCGCGATACGCTTTCAAATATTTTTTTCTGGTCAGACATGGCCACCCCAGCATTTGTTGCTGCAGCAGTGAACTTAGCATAGTTACCGGTTAAAGCCAAAACTTCAACACCGTATTTTTTAGACATATCTAGCACAAACCTTTGATTTGATACATACTGAGCTAGACTGCCTGAGACATTTTTAAGTGCTGTAGTTACTCGGGCTGTCTCCCTGGCCACTTCAATAAGCTTTGAAATAAAATTTGTTAGTCCTATGCTTGAAAAACCAAGAGCAGCAGCAAAAGTTAAAACCTGCAATTGCATCGATTTTAGCCCATTCTGCACGGAGCTAGCTCCTTTCTTAAAGTTTTCAGTCAATAAGTTAAGAGCAATAGAAAATGATAATCTTCCGGCCATATTAATTGAATTTTATTTCACCGTTCATAAACTTGTAGAATATCTCTTCGTCTTTTTCTTGCCGTTCTTTTGTTTTTCTCTCTATATCTTCTATTTCCCATGGGAATGGGTACATATCAGCCGGTGTCTTAATTTTTTTGCCATTGATATGAGGGAGTATAGAATAATACGTCCACAACCTTTGAGCTTCCATCTTTTGCCTTTCAATATTTTCATAGGCCTTAATAAATTGCGGCAAATCACATATCCACATCTTGTACACAAAATTTGCATCCAATCCGGACATAATCAATGTAGATACCACATCTGTCACATAAATTCTTTTTTGATTTGATTCTATATTTTCCCCGGATTCGCTGGATATATTTGAAAAACCACTTACAACTTCTGCATGCTTTTTTATTTTACTCACCATTTCGGAAAACACCTTGCTATTTTCACACAACATATCAAAATCTGTACGCGAAACAATCTCATCATTTGATGCCACAACAGTAGCATACAACAAATCTTTTATCTCATTTTCATTTTGATAATCAATTTCCTGAAATGCTTTTCCTGTAAGTTGTTCGTACCGGATTATTGAAAGTATATTGAGATTTGCATTTATCTTCATGGTGGGTAAATTTTATCCCGGAGAAATTCTCCCCGGGATATGGTTGTTTATTAATTATTAAGCCGCCCCATCTTCAAGCGGCCCTGATCCCTGAAGGGAAATAGAACTTGTACACAAAGCTCCGTTGTCAGCCTTGAGCGACAATGCTGTGATAATTGCATTTCCTTTCACAACCTCACCGGAAACTGTATACTCACCAGTCTCAGCACTTTTTGTATGCTTAGAAATCACAAATGGAATAGGCTCACGGGCTGCCATTTTAGCTTTTAAAGTCTTAAACGACATGTGTCCAGTTTTAAGAGAAGTCAAAAAATCACATGATACAGTATAGCCAAGTTGGCCAACGAGTGATTCTTTCCATGGGCCAGACATTTTGCTTGATGCATCGATCGTGTCGGCGCTAAGATCTACAGCGCATGATGTACCAAATGCAATAGGAGTATTAGTACCTCCTTCGTCTACAAACATAAATAGCTCATCACCTAAGATGGTATCTTCAGTAGTAACATACTTTTCAGCCATTTTAATTTTTGTTTAATTATTAAATAATATTGAATAGAAGTATCTGCATATAAATATCAGATTCAAATTCCTCAGAAGAATCAGCAAGCTCCATCCTACGTATTCCGGGCGTACTAAATCCTTCACATATAGCATTCACTCTTTCAGCTAATTCAACAGAAGTATCATAGCTTTTAGATCCGCAAACTATGTATAATCCGCATTCTTCTGTATTTCCCATACCGTTTCGCTGCTTGGAGTAGCTGTCACGGACGTATACAATAAAATCGCCTGTAGATCCTTTTGGAACAACAACAGGATAAATTCGATCGTCAATAACGCTTACGATTGACTGATCCTGAAGTAGACGGCTCCTTACTGTAGTTCCAACTGCAAATTTTGTGTTCATCTGTTCTGTATTCTTGTTATAGCACGCTGTATTCCATCGTTTAACTTCTGGAATGCTTTACCTTCGTCTTGAATCTTTGTGTCTGAAAAGAAGCGATTAGCAGGCATTCGACCGGAATATTTTCCTTTTCTAGTATATCGGTCTTTTGTACCCATATCAACTAAATGAGCATGATTACCAATAGGAGAAAGAAATCCTATCAAAACACCTGGCTTTCTTTTTTTAACGCGCTTTGTCATTGAATTAAGT
>Ga0209639_1001112_pt1 | contig 29968 bp, 27 predicted proteins | sample EPASupsiteHSE605_FD_187268 | JGI IMG/M metagenome (GOLD analysis project Ga0209639, IMG submission 187268) | Bioremediated contaminated groundwater from EPA Superfund site, New Mexico - Sample HSE6-05 (SPAdes) (version 2) | ecosystem: Environmental > Aquatic > Deep subsurface > Groundwater >... | reverse complement strand
TGATATTCCTTATGGCATGACGTCCGCCCGACTCTGCCCGAACTGTATGCAACTGCAGATTGGAGACGGCTCCCACAAGGAATGCCCTTCGTGTGGGGAAAAGACAATAGAGATCGCGATTCCGCTGGCTTTAAACACCGGCGGGTCAAAGGATAACAAGCAGTACATTTGCCCATGCTGCGGCAGTCGGCGCGGCCTGTCAATTATCGGACTTCGCAGCGCGACCGCCATAAGCGTCAGTATCTCGCAGATGTTCGCCTCCAAATTTAACGATGACAAAAAGGCTCTCGCGTTTTCGGATAACGTACAAGATGCCGCCCACAGAGCAGGTTTCTTCAACTCGCGCACATGGCGCTTCGGCCTAAGAAGCTCCATCCAAAGGTACGCGCAGAGCGGCGGCGACGGACAGACCTTTGATGAATTCACCCATGGATTCATGCGCTATTGGCGTGATGCACTCTCGACAGAGGCATATGTCAGCCGTTTCATCGCACCAAATATGACATGGATGAAAGCCTATGAGGATATGACCTCATCAGGGCATTTCGGCAGTGGAAAGCTGGAGAGTAAGCTCCTTTCGGATATCGATAAACGTCTGGGTTATGAGCTTATGCTGGAGTACGGCGTTGCCGGTCGAATTGGCCGCACGTTGGAGAAATCCGGCTGCTCCACGCTGTGTTTTGATACGGATGACATTGCCGAAATTGCAAGCGCCGTTAAGGAGCGCGCAGTCAATGAGCTCAGCGCACTGAGCGGGACAAGCATCCTCGCTTTTGAGCGTATGGTACTTGGCTTTCTGAATCTGATGCGTATGAACGGTGCATTCAGCGACCCGGCATTCGATGAGTTTACGAGTAACGACGGCAAGGTATGGGAACTCTCAAATGATCGCCACAGTTGGCTTCCGGGGCTGCAGTCCGGGCGAAACACGCCACGCTTTATCTGCGAGAATACCGGCGGTAGCAGACTCCTTTCATTTGATAGCGTCAGCAGTCCCAAGTATGTCAATTGGATAGAGAGCTGCGTTGATGAGTTCTTTATTGGTCGCGAGGTGTTTACCGCGATTTCCGGATTTATCTTTACAGAGCTTACAAAGCACAACTATATTACCGCTATGCCAGCGGGAAATGGATATTCCGTCTGGGGGCTGAACAAGGCCAAGCTCCGCATCACTACAGGCGTTACACAGCTCGTCTGTGATACTTGCGACAGCGTTTTCGCCGTTGCGACCGAGAATGCCGAGATATGGGATGGTGCGCCATGCCAGAGAAGCAAATGCGGCGGTCACTGCAACGCAAACAGCGATGCCCCGCTCGGTTATTACGGCAAGCTGTACAGCGGTGGAGATTTAGTGCGTACCATTGCCAGAGAACACACGGGACTGCTGGAGCGTGATGACCGAGAAGAATTAGAGCAGATTTTCAAGCGAACCATCACAGAACAGATGCCGTGGGATACAAACGTCCTTTCATGCACTCCAACGCTTGAAATGGGCATTGATATCGGTGACCTCTCCAGCGTCATTATGTGCAGTATTCCTCCGGCGCAGGCGCAGTTCTTGCAACGTGCCGGTCGTGCTGGACGTAAAGACGGTAATGCTCTTACGCTGGCAGTCGCCAATGCGCGGCCTCACGATTTGTTTTTCTATGAAGATCCGATGGAGATGATTTCCGGTGCAGTAGAGCCTCCGGCTGTATTCCTCCGCGCTTCGGCTGTGCTTGAACGGCAGTTTGTAGCCTACTGTCTCGACTGTTGGGTAAAGCGTGGTGCCACGAAAGCCTCTATTCCGGACAAGCTCAGTACTTGCCTTGCCAAATTGGAGACCCGCTCCAAGGATGTGTTTCCCTTCAATTATCTGGCATTTGTTCAGAGCAATCTTTCAAGCCTGCTGCGGACATTCCTGCAAATGTTCTCTCAGTATCTGGACGATGACGTACGCAGTGAGCTGCGACAGTTTGCAGAGGGCGATCGTCTGAAGCAGAGCTCCATGTATATGCGGATATTTGAGGCACTCGAAGACCAGAAGAAGCAGAAGGATGCCATTTCCAAGAATATCAAACAGCTTGGCAAACTGATTAAAGAGCTGGAAAGCAAGCCGCAGGATAGCTCCTATGATGCGGAAATCAAAGAGCTCAAAATGGAGCGTATCGCTCTCGGTAATGTAGTACGCAATATAAATAACAAAAATGTGTTCAATTTTCTGTCAGATGAAGGACTGCTGCCGAACTATGCATTCCCGGAAGCAGGCATCGTGTTAAAGGCTGTTTTACGCAGAAAACTGGAGACAGAAGGCGATACGCCCGACAGTGCCAAAAAGAAATATGACAGAACGGTATATGAATACAGCCGCTCTGCTTCTTCTGCCATCAGCGAATTTGCGCCGATGAACAGCTTCTATGTGGATGGTCGAAAACTAACGATTGACCAAGTTGACCTGACTACTGCTCAGCCGGAGCTGTGGCGGCTTTGCCCCAACTGTTCCCATGCACAGCGCGAAGTCCACGGACAGGATGTATCCTCCTGCCCACAGTGCGGCAGCCCTGCATGGTCTGATTCTGGGCAGGTGCGGACGATGCTCAAGGTGCAGATGGTCTATTCCAATGACGATTATACACGCAGTCTGATATACGATGAAAGCGACGACCGTGCGGCGACCTTCTACTGCAAGCAGATGCTTGTTGATGTGGACGAGGAGCACGACATCTCAAAAGCCTTTAGCATGAACAATGACGAGTTCACATTCGGGTATGAATTCGTCCGAAAAGCGACCATGCGCGAAATCAACTTCGGTGAGAGCGATATCGTTGGTGAAAAGCTGCTGATTGCTGGTGTTGATGATATTCGGCGCGGCTTCAAAATTTGCAAATACTGTGGGAAGATTCAGCCTGAGAGCGGAAAGCCCGTCCACACCTTCACCTGTAAGGCAAAGAATATGCCTGCCGACTCCTCTGACCCGTTTGAAGAGTGTCTCTTCTTGTACAGAGAGTTCACCACTGAAGCCATCCGCATTCTCGTCCCGGCAACAACGATGGATTCAAGCAATGTGCGTCAGGAATCGTTCACGGCGGCATTTATGCTTGGAATGAGAAAGTATTTCGGCAATGTCGATCACCTTCGCGCCTGTATCAGCGAGGTTCCAGTAAAGGACGCCGATTATAGAAAGCAGTATCTTGTCATATACGACTCCGTTCCCGGTGGCACTGGATATTTGAAGCAGCTGCTTCAACACGAGAATGCGCTGATAGAGGTGTTTGAAAAAGCGCTTGAGGTGCTTGAAAACTGCTCTTGTAAGGAAGACCCGCAGAAAGATGGCTGTTATCATTGTCTCTATGCGTATCGCCAGAGTCAGAAAATCGGCCAGATATCCAGAAGGGTCGCCATAGAGCTTTTGAAAACCATTCTCAGCGGCAAGGGAAATGTGGAAGAAATACCCTGTCTTAGCAACATCCCCGTCAATAGTCTGTTTGAGAGTGAGCTGGAGCGCCGATTTGTCGAGGCTCTCGACCGCATGCGCACAGATTCGCGGCCAATCACTATCACAAAAGAGCTGGTCAACAATAAAGAAGGCTATCGATTGAAAATTCGTGACAGTATATGGGAGATCGAGCCGCAGGTGTATTTGGATGCCTCCTATAATGTAGCCGTTCCCTCAAAGCCGGATTTCGTCATCTGGCCGATTCGCGGTACCGGTGACCAGAAGCCGGTTGCAGTGTTTACAGATGGTTTCCTTTATCACAAAGATATCGTAGCAGATGACACACTGAAAAGAGAAGCAATTCGTCGCAGCGGCAGATTCCGTGTGTTCTCCTTGAGCTGGAGAGATGTGGAGTCTGTATTCCATGTCCAAAATGAGTACGCGACAGCCACACTGCTTCCTCAAAAGATGCCCTCGGGGTCAAAAGTTTATCAGCCGACGATAGTGAACGGTCACGCGGAATCCATCAAGCCGGATGTTGCATCACCTATGGAGCTTTTGGTCAAATATCTGGAGCTCTCAGACGCTGAGCGTGTGTTCTCTGTTCACGCCACGGCTTATGCAATTTCGCTTCTTGATATGTCTATGGTTGGTAAAGCATCAGCGTTCAACGAGTGGCATCAACTCATGGAACCGGTTCTGTCATCGCTTGCGTATTTTGATGATGATTATGTTCTTGAAGACACCATTTTCGGAAAATGGCTGCCGAGACAGTCGAATGCCTGCCTTAAGGTACTGGCAGGCGTAGGGACGACAGATATGCGAGCGAAGAGGTCTGATGCCGATTACCGTGTCATCGCGGTTTTAAGTGATGGAGCAGAAGGTCGAACCGACAAGTATGCAGAGGAATGGAACGGCTTCTGGCAGTTCTTTAATGTGATGCAGTACCTACCCGAATTCGCTGCCGTATCTACGACCGGAATAGATACAGGCGTTTACCACGCCCTACCGATTACGCTGAACTTGGATGTTCCCGTACCGCCAATAGGCACGGACGACACAGCATGGGCAGAGGCGCTCGAACAAACACTCGATGCCACAGCAAAAGCAATGGCTGAAAAGATGATAGAACTCGGTATGCCAGCACCGTCCATCGTCGGGTTTGAATTGACTGATGAATCCGGCGAGGTAATTGCGGAGGCTGAGATGGCATGGGAAGCGCAAAAAATAGCATTCCTTCTACCGGAACAATCTGAAAGCACGGCATTTGAGGCACATGGTTGGCTTGTGCTTACAGCTGACAGCGAACTAACAAAAGAGATATTTGATGTAAGGAGCGCATTATGAGCAACACAATTGCAATTTCGTCCGACTTTCTGACGGCTTTTGCTGCGTTGCCACGGCAGGTTCAGGGAAAGGTCACGGACTTCATCAACAAATTCCGCAATAATCCAACCGCTCCGGGCATCAATTATGAGAAAATCAATAATGTGACAGACAGTAAAATCTGTTCTGTGCGAATAGATGACACCTATCGCGGTATCGTCGCCAGAGAGAAAGAAAGCGGAGTATATCTGCTTCTTTGGGTGGACCATCACGATGAGGCATACGATTGGGCAAAACGGAAGAAGTGCGCCATCAACCCAAGCACGGGAAGCGTTCAAGTATTTGATATTCAAGAAGTCAGTGAGCCAATACCATCTGTCATTGAGGATTTCGGGCTTTTTGCAGAGATATCAGACGCTGACCTTCTTGCGCTTGGCGTACCAGAAGAGCAGCTGACTTTCGTAAAAAGCATTCCACGCGAAGAGGTGTTTTTCAAGAGCAAAAGCGCATTTCCTGTTGATGCTTATGAAAATCTTGAGTGGGTGGTAAACGGCTTTTCCGTAGAAGAGGTGCTTGACCTGTATCGCGCCAACCACAATAGCAGCATTCAGACAGGCGATTTGGCAGAAGCCCTGCAAAAGCCAGAAAGTCGGAGCGCATTTGTTATTGTCGAAGGTGAAGACGAGCTTCGGAAGATCATGTCTGAGCCGCTTGAAAAATGGCGCGTTTTCCTGCATCCCTCGCAGCGAAAAATTGTCGAAAAGGATTACTCAGGCCCCGTAAGAGTCCTCGGCGGAGCTGGCACCGGGAAAACCGTTGTCGCTATGCACCGAGCAAAATGGCTGGCTGCACGGATAAAAGGAAAAGAACGCATCCTTTTCACTACTTTTACTGCGAATCTTGCTGCGGACATAAAGGATTCCCTTCGCAAAATCTGCTCTTTGGATGAGCAGCGCCGTATTGACGTAATTAATCTTGATGCATGGGTATCGCAGTTTCTCCGTGAGCACGGATACCCTAACACCATTGTTTATGATAATGTGTTGGATGGCGTATGGGAAGAAGCCGTCGCATTGTCTGGCGAGGATTTAGGCCTGCCGGTATCCTTCTTTTCTGAAGAATGGGCAAAAGTTGTAGCTACACAGGAGGCATTTACCCTTGAGGCATATGCAAAGGCGTCCCGGCTGGGTAGAGGTACGCGCCTTGACCGAAAGAAACGGCTGCAGGTTTGGCATGTGTTTGAAGAATATAAGAATCTATTGAAGGAACGGCATATACGAGATGTGGACACCGCTTTGTTCGAATGCCGCCTTTTGATAGAAAAAGAAGGTCCCGCTTCACAGTATCAGAGTATTGTCGTCGATGAAGGACAGGATTTCAGCATGTCTGCCTATCGGCTTCTTCGTGCTTTGGCCGGGAAAGAGCACAGAAATGATATGTTCATTGTGGGTGATTCCCATCAGCGAATTTACAAAAAGAAGGTCACTCTGTCAAAGTGTGGCGTTAATGTGCGCGGACGCAGCAGCCTTCTGAGAATAAACTACCGCACCACAGAGGAAATCCGAAAATATGCCTTTGCACTTCTGAAGGGTATTGATTTCGATGATTTGGATGATGATTACGATGACGGTCGGATATGCCAGTCTCTGACACACGGTACCGCACCTAAAATCAACAAATTCTCCGGTGCAGCAGAGGAACTCGATTATCTGGTTCAATCGCTTAACGACATGGTTACACAGGGCATTGCCTTGAAGGATATTTGCATAGTGACACGAACCCACCCGCTCCTTGACGGATACATCGCAGGATTGACTGCTCGGGGTATTCGTACCTATGAAATTCGGCGTAGCAAGCTCGATGATCCTGGGTATGACGGTGTGCGCATGGCAACCATGCACCGAGTAAAGGGACTCGAATTTCGACATGTCTTTGTTGTTGCCGCGAACAGAAATGTTCTGCCGCTGTCCTCTGCAATTATCCATACTGATGCCATTGCCGAGAGAGAATCCATTGCGGCAGAGCGCTGCCTGTTGTATGTTGCCCTAACTCGCGCACAGGAATCGGCTCAGATCTGTTGTTATGGTCAGCCGTCAGAGTTCTTGCCATCTTAAAATAAGCCACACGGAGGTGCTTTATGGCATATGAGAAAAAGAGCGTTCGCTCAGTAATCGGTGATATAAATAGCCGCAAAATATATCTTCCGGCAATTCAGAGAAAATATGTATGGGACGATGACCAAATCACTCGCCTCATGGATTCTATTATGCTCGGATATCCCATAGGGACATTCCTTTTTTGGAAAGTCAAGAAAACCGTGATAAACAAAAAAGAGTATTCGATGTATGAATTCATAAAGGACTTTCACGAGCGCGATTTGTATAAGAATCCTCCAGCTCCGCAGCCATTTCCAATTGGTAGCGATGAAGAAACAATATGGGCAATACTCGATGGTCAACAGCGGTTAACATCCATGTATATCGCCCTTCAGGGGAGTGTAAGTCGAAAGCTCCCCAATAAACGATGGAAAAACAATGATGCCTTCCCGCAAAAGGAGTTATTCTTCAATCTTCACAGCAGAGGCATATCAGAAGATGACATTTCTTATGAATTCCGATTCATGTCATCGGATGAAGCAAAAAGCCAAAAAGAAAATAAACTGTGGTATTTGGTGAAGGATATTCTGAAATACTCACAAGCGGAAATTGTCACTGAAATAATCGTACCGAATAATTGGCTAACGGACAAGCTCGCGATGAACAACCTCTCTCTTCTGCACACGAGGCTTACCAACGACGAAATAATCAATTATTTTGAGGTCGAAACAGACTCTATCGACAGTGTTCTCGACATTTTTGTCCGTGTAAATTCCGGCGGTACGGTTTTATCAAAAAGTGATTTGCTGTTTTCAACGATTGTGTCCCATTGGGACAAAGCGCGGGACGAAATTGACAAATTGCTTTCTGAAATCAATAAAATTGGCGAGGGATATAGATTTTCAAACGACTTTGTTATGCGTGCCTGCCTGTATATTCTCGATATGTCGGTCTCCCTAAAAGTTGAAACCTTTAAAAAAGACAGCGTTCTGAGAATCCAAAGCAGCTGGGATGGAATAAAATTCGCAATCATGGAAAGCGTTTTATTGTTCGACGAATTCGGGTTCAACGCGGAAAACATCATCTCCTATGTGGCATTGACTCCCGTTGTATATTACAGGTATCACGGTGGTATGTTTGATGCGAATAGCAAATCCGAGTTGAGAAAATACATAGTATTAGCCCAAGTCAAGCAGATATTTGGGGCTGCATCCAATTCGGCTCTTACAAGCATCAGAGATGCGCTGAAAGCGTATCCGGCGGATAAATTCATAATGAGTGAACTTTCAAATGTCCATTTTACAGGCGATAGAAGCCTAAAATACACACCAGAAGAAATCGATGCGGTTTTTGATACATATGAAAAAGGCGCATACACATTTATGCTTTTATCATTGTTATACCCAAATCTAAAGTACGGTCAGAAAGGGTTTCATCAAGACCACATGCATCCCTTCGCATGTTTTGAGGGCGATAAGCTTGATACTCTTGTCTTGCCGGACGGCGAATTAATAAGTGACGAGAAAAAAGCAGAGTGGCGACGCCGTAGAAATACCCTTGCAAATTTACAACTGCTCGAAGGACGTGAAAATGAAAGCAAAAATGACACGTCACTTATAGAGTGGATGAAGAATACTGCCAATGCTGAAAGCTCAAAATACATGCCACAGAATGTCCCGTTGGATATAGCACACTTTGACCAGTTTTTGGATGAACGGCAGAAGTTGATGAGTGAGACTTTAAAATCGATTCTGATTTAATAACAGTATTTTTAATGGATGAACGGGGCGATAAAGGCTTGATACCAGAGTATTGAGCTTTTTGGAGGGGGCGAAACGACATGGCAGAGAAAAACCGCATATACATCGCCATTGACCTCAAGTCGTTTTATGCCTCCGTGGAATGCATCGAGCGTGGGCTTGACCCGCTGACCACGAACCTTGTCGTTGCCGACGCTTCCCGCACCGAAAAGACCATCTGCCTTGCTGTTTCGCCATCGCTGAAAGCCTACGGCATTCCCGGCCGTGCCCGTCTGTTTGAGGTCGTGCAGAAAGTCAAAGAGGTAAACGCCCAGCGGCAGCGAAAGGCTCCCGACCACAAATTCACCGGAGAATCCTACGACTCACCGCTGCTTGCCTCTTCGCCGGAGCTGGCTGTCTCATACATCACCGCTCCGCCGCAGATGGCTCATTACATGGAATGCAGCACACAGATTTATCAGATATACTTGAAATATGTAGCACCGGAGGACATCCACGTCTATTCTATCGACGAGGTGTTTATCGACGCCACCGATTACTTGAAGACGTATAAACTCACGCCCCGCGAGATGACGATGATGCTCGTGCAGGATGTGTTGAAGGCCACGGGCGTCACAGCGACTGCCGGAATCGGCACGAATCTGTATCTTGCCAAAATCGCAATGGACATTCAGGCAAAGCATACCGCGCCAGATAAAGACAGTGTCCGTATAGCCGAGCTCGATGAAATGAGCTACCGAGACCTTCTCTGGACGCACACGCCGCTACGGGACTTCTGGCGTGTCGGCAGGGGCATTTCCGCAAAGCTGGAAGCAAATGGGATGTTCACAATGGGCGACATTGCCCTCCGTTCCACCTACGATGAAGCCATATTCTATAAGCTGTTCGGCATCAATGCCGAGCTGCTTATTGACCATGCGTGGGGCTGGGAACCCTGCACGATTGCCCATATCAAAGCGTACAAGCCCTCTACCAATAGTATCAGCTCCGGGCAGGTACTCCAATGCCCCTATACTAACGAGAAAGCAAAGCTGATTGTCCGCGAGATGACCGACCTGCTCGTGCTGGATTTGGTCGGGAAAGGGTTGGTAACCGACCAGATGGTGCTGGACGTCGGCTATGATGTTGAAAACCTCACAAATGCCAATATCAGTGGCGGCTATAAGGGTGAGGTCACTACTGACTATTATGGGCGTAAGATACCAAAGCAAGCACACGGCACGGCGAATATCGGTCGGCAGACCTCCTCCACCATGCTCATCATGAACGCTGTCATGGAGCTATTCGACCGCATTGTCGATAAAAATCTGCTTGTCCGGCGCATCCATGTCACGGCATGCCACCTTGTAAATGGGGATTCAGTGCAGAAAGCAGATTCCTTTGAGCAGCTTGACCTGTTCGCGGATTATGAAGCGGTACAGAAAAAACGTGCCGAAGAAGAAACGGCACTGGAACGCGAAAAACGTATACAGCAGGCAATCCTCACGTTGCGTGAAAAATACGGGAAGAACGCTGTGCTCAAAGGAATGAACCTCGAAGAGGGGGCGACCACCATCTCCCGTAACAAGCAAATCGGTGGGCATAAGGCGTAAAGGAGCAGCAAAGATGAAACTCAAAAAATACCGTGTTTCGGCACTAATTATTGGAATTGTCTCTCTTATTATTGGAGCCTCATTTCACGGTCTGCGTATGCACCCAGAGAACGCCTCTGCTTACCGTCTCGGCTGCACAATGGGAATCATAATGGCAATAATCGCTGTAATATCATTCGTTGCCTTTATTGCTTTACTTGTTGTCGGCAAGCGAAAAAGCAAAGCATCATGTGACCGAAGAAGCGAGTAGTTCATCCTAAATATAGCTCAGAACCTTAAGGAGAACAAGAAATATGAAAGTACAGATACTTTTTTATACCTTCGGTGGGGCAACGAAAAAAGAGGCTTATCGGCTGGCGGACGAGCTTCGTGCAAAAGGAAACGAGGTCGTATGCAGCGAGGTGAAAGAGGTAAAGGAACGCTCTCTCATGAGCACTTTCTTTTCCGGCTGCCCGAAAGCAATGCTGCGAAAGAAGTCGAAAATTGTAGCGGTTGATATTGCTGCCGATGCGGACAGATATATCATCGGTTGTCCCATATGGGCTGGCTACCCGGCACCGGCATATAACTCGATTATCGCACTGATACCGGAGGGCAAAGAGCTCGACCTGTTCTTCTGCTCCGGCGGCGGCGAAGAACCCAAAAGCAAGCAAGGTACGATTGACGATGTGAAAGCCCGGCGTTTGACCTTTATATCGTATCGAGACATCAAAACGGGAGCACCACCGGCGAAGGAAACATCAGATGGGACAGCCGCAAAATAAAGCGCCGATTATGACAAAAGAGGAGCTTTTTGAAAAGCAGAAGCAAATGCTCCTGACCTTTGCGAAAACAGGTGCCATCTCAAAGGAATACTGTGAGCAGGAAATCCGGATACTTGCCGAGAAAATGGGCGTAGCTGATTGTGGAAGTGTAAAATAATAATGTGGGGTGATGAGAATGCAGCCAACTGAAAACGACCATCGTTATGACAGCATCAAAAAGCTGCCGCATTATCAGTCTGTCACTCGCCCTCATATGTCCCTATATGACCGAGCAGCGCAGTTCTCGCCCTTTGCGGCTCTGACCGGCTATGATGACGCAGTAAAAGAAACTGCCCGGTTGACGGACACGAAAGCCGAGCTGGACGAGTATGAAAAGGCCGCCATAAATGAACGCCTGAACAGGATTCAGGACACGTTTGATGTTCAGCCGGAGGTCTCCATTACATACTTTCTGCCCGATAAGAAAAAGTCCGGCGGTGCCTATATCACGGTAACCGGCTGCGTGAAAAAAGTTGATGAATTTGAGCATGTCGTTGTGATGCGTAATGGCACAAAAGTCCACATTGACGATATCGCTGAAATCGACGGTGAGATATTTGAAATGCTTGAATAAAAAGCATACAAGTAACGAGGATAAGCACCAACGGAACTAAAAGAATAATCAGGAGGAATTTCATGCTCCCGAAATCAGAAGAGTTCAAATTAGCTATGTCAGCTGTTCGTGCCAGAATTGCAGCGGCCAAGCGGCGCGGCACCCACTCCGGCATGATAGATTACAGTGGCTGCATCTATATTTGTGACGAGCTGGTCAGAATCGTCAATGAAACGGATTCTTTGATTTCTGATGGCGAATACAGACTTGCGTTTTCGATAGACCTGCTTGTTCTGACAAACTGTGCGAAGCTCGCAAGCACAGGAGACAGCAGCTCAGGTTGTCTTAACGACGCTGTGTATTACACGAATGAAGCGATTGCTAAAATAGGTTCCTCTGTTCTCCCCGATAGGGACGCTGCCCAATTTATCTATTTGTCAGCACTTAAGGAATCGCGGAATAAAGCATATGATGGCTGGAGCGAATTTGTATATGACCTGCTTAAATGCACAGCCACGCTTGCGACAGCCGAAAATGTGGGGAAATTGTATGCGTTACTGGACGAAATGCGCGATGAGCAGGCGGAGCGCCCCTATGACACATATCGTGACTTGGACTGTCAAGTGCGCTATGAGGCGTTAAAAGCGACCGAGGGCACAGCGGTTGCAGCGGCTTTTGTGGGTGACCACCTTCAGTACGATGGTGTCCGCAGAATTGCGATTGACAATGCGGTGTCGGGAAAAGAGTATGATACCGCCGAGAAGCTATGCCGAGAACGTATTGCTGTAGTCAACTCTGATGATTATCATTGGGCACGCGAGTGGTATCGCCGCTTGTATGATGTTTTTTTTTCTGCCAAAGACACCAAAAAACAGGTCGAACTTGCCGGGAAATTGCTGCTTGATAAAGGAGATTATGAGTACTATCCTGTTCTGAAAGCTCTGCTGGAGGCACAGAATCGTTGGGAAGCTGAGTATCCGAAGCTCATTATCGAGCTTGCCAATTGCATCCCACTTGAGAGATATATGGCAATACTCTCCGAAGAAGACGAACAGGCTCTGCTTCTTGAGCAAATAAGCAAAAAGCCGTCGTGTATATTTACATATGGGAAAAAGCTTGCAAAGCACTATCCGTCAGAAGTGTTTTCTCTTTGTGCCGATGCAATACACAGGCGCACAGAAACCGCCAACACAAGGGTAATATACCGACAGGTATGCAGTGACATCAAAAAGCTGGCCTCTTACGGCGGCAGGGACGAAGCACACGCAATCATTCAAGAGCTGAGAGAGAAAACCCAGAGACGCCCGGCTTTTCTGGAAGAACTGCAGTATATATCCGCTAAGATATAATGGTACAGAAAGGCGTTTTTAAATATGAAACAAGATGACTGGCGGCTGTTCCGGGAGAAGTTACCAAGCTGGCAGGAAGCCTATATGAACAGGTTGAACAAGGAATACATAGAACTGCTCTCTGGAAATGGAAACCCGTCAGACAAGTTTTGGGCGCTTGATAAGCGCATGAAGGAAGACAAACGCAGTCCCGGCGTTCAGTTGGAGATGCGAAAGTCAGACCTTTTGATAGATTTGATTGCTCTGCTTCGCCACGGCGTGATTGGTCTTGACGACCTGCAGGAATTCAGCGATGAATTTAAAATGCAAGTTTCGAGGATAGATTTATGAGTAAATACGATAAGCTATGGACATATATTGAAAACTGCGGACAGCCGGAACTGCTGCTGTCATTCGATGAAATCGCAGAAATAGCCGGAATCCAGATAGACCACGCTTTCCTAACCTACAAAAAAGAGCTTCTCTCTCATGGCTATAAGGCGGGTAAAATATCGCTAAAGCAGAGCACCGTATCTTTCAAGAAAACGGAGTCCATATAAAACTCGCTACATTCCAGACGCAAGGAGATGCAAATATGCCGCTATCCATCGTCCGTCAGGACATAACAAAAATGAAGGTTGACGCTATCGTCAACGCCGCGAATACCGACCTCCTAATGGGCGGTGGCGTCTGCGGAGCAATTTTTAAGGCTGCCGGAGCGAAAGAGCTGCAAGTTGCCTGCAATAAAGTCGCGCCCATCAAAACAGGCGAGGCAGCCATAACGCCCGGATTCGCGCTGCCGTGCAAGTATGTCATTCATACGGCGGGCCCGGTCTATAACCGTCACGAACCGCTGCAAAACGAAAAGCTCCTGCGTAGCGCATATACTTCGGCGCTCACGCTGGCTGTTTCGCATCACTGCGACAGCATCGCATTTCCGCTGATATCCAGCGGAATATACGGTTATCCAAAGGAAGAAGCCCTGAAGGTCGCAGCCTCCGCCGTTCAGGACTTTCTGCAAACGAACGATATCGATGTCTACCTTGCTATATTCGATAAAGCGGCGCTCTCCGTCAGCGAAAAGCTGCTGGGCGAAATCGAGAGCTATATTGACGAGCACTATGTGGAAGAACACAGCATCTATCGTCGGAAGATGCTCGACATCGAGCGAAGTGCGCTTGAAGAAGCAGATGCAATCGCCTATAACGCTCCGATGCCAACGGCTGGTATCGACGATTTGGTCGGTAATCTTGACGAGCCTTTTGGTACGACGCTTCTTCGCCTCATCGATGCAAAGGGCAAAACCGACGTTGAGGTATATAAACGGGCGAATATCGACCGTAAACTGTTCTCCAAAATACGGACAGGCAAAGGTTATATGCCAAGCAAACGCACCGCATTGGCGCTTGCCGTAGCATTGGAATTGAACCTTGATGAAACGGACGACCTATTGGAACGGGCTGGGTATGCTCTTTCTCACAGCCAGCGGTTCGATGTTATTGTTGAGTTCTTCATCATAAATGGTAAATACGACATTTTTGAGATAAACGAGGTTCTGTTCAAATACGACCAGCCGCTGCTCGGTTGTTGATTGTCGCTTTTGGAGCGACCTTAAGTCCTCTTTGAAATAGTATTATTGGGTCACAAGAAACTTCAAGGAGGACTTTACAATGAAAAAAGGATTAACAGAACTGGTTTTCATACTCGATAAGAGCGGATCTATGGGAGGACTGGAGCGCGATACCATCGGCGGCTACAACTCTATGCTGGAAAAGCAGAAGGCCGTTCCGGGCGAATGCCTCATCACAACGGTGCTTTTCGATAACGACTATGAGCTGCTCCACGACAAAATCGACATCCGCGCAGTCAGCCCCATCACAGAAAAAGAATACTCTGTCGGCGGTTCCACGGCTCTGCTCGACGCAATCGGCATGACCATCCACAAAATCGACAACGCCCAGCGGCACACCGCCGACGATTACCGCGCCGAAAAGGTCATGTTCGTCATCATCACCGATGGCGAGGAAAACAGCAGCCGCGAATACTCCGCAGAAAAGGTCAAGGCGCAGATCCAGCGTCAGAAAGAGAAATACGGCTGGGAGTTTATCTTTCTCGGTGCGAACATCGACGCGGTTGAGACCGCCGGTCGCTTTGGCATTGCACCTGACCGCGCGCAGAATTATCACGCAGACAGCCAGGGCGTTGAGCTGAACTTCTGCGTGATGAGCGATGCCGTTGCTACCTTCCGCAAATGCAAAGAAGTGCCTGTGGGCTGGAATGATGAAATCGAGAAGGATTTCAAACGCAGAGGAGGCAGAAAATAATGCTCGGTGCGATTATTGGAGACATTGTAGGTTCCGTCTACGAATGGCAAAATATCAAAACAAAAGATTTCCCACTTTTCCGGGATGACAGCTTCTTCACCGATGACACTGTTATGACCTGCGGTGTAGCCGATGCGATACTAAACGGTGGCGAAGAGGATAAATTTATTGATTCGATGAAGAAATTCGGGAGAATGTACCCGGATGCGGGATACGGCGGACGCTTCGGTTCATGGCTCTTTTCGGACAGCCGGGAACCATATAACAGCTACGGCAACGGCTCCGCCATGCGCGTTTCTCCCTGCGCATGGGTGATGGATTGCGGCTTCTGCGCACGAACCGGCATGTGGCCGACCAACGGCAGGAACAGAGCCATCCTCTCCGCAAAGGTCACTCATAACCATCCCGAAGGCATCAAAGGCGCACTGGCTGTTGCGGATGCGATATTCATGTGTCGGTATTACTTCGGCGGATACTACGGAGATTACGAGACTCCCATCAATGACTCTCCCTACAAATGCAAGGAGAAAATCAAGCGGCATATCGAGCAGGAGCACGGCTACGACCTGTCGAAAACGCTGGATGAAATTCGCCCGACCTATCGTTTCAACGAAACATGTCAGGAAACCGTCCCGCAGGCTATCATCGCATTTCTCGAAAGTACCGGCTTCGAGGACGCAATTCGTAACGCCATATCGCTGGGCGGCGACAGCGACACCCTTGCTGCCATCACCGGCAGCATAGCGGAGGCCGCCTACGGCATACCGCAGGAAATAAAGGACAAGGCGTGGACATATCTCGATGAACCTCTCCGCGATATTTGTCGCCGATGGAAAAATGAAATAAGCAAAAGGGGCTGAGAATCATTCCTCAATGGTACTCTGTTCGTATTCTTCATCGTTTTCGGCCCCGCCGTCCACTTCCCTGAAATCAATGTCATCTGGCATTTCGCCTTTCCGGGTATAGAGCTTCGCCCAGCGTAGAGCGTTCTTCATCTTCCGATTATAGGCTATCAATATGGCTTCGGCATATCCGAGAGAGCCGACTTTACGCTCTTTTGCCGTGCGGCTGATTTCCTTTGCCGAATACCGGCCGACCTTGTCTTTGAAGATGTCATCGCGCATTTCGTCCTCAAACGCCACAATAAGTCGGGCGATGCCCCTGAGCATATTGGAGGACAGCGAGTTCATTTCACCCTCCCAAGTGCCGACGCAGAGCCGGATAGTCCTGTCCAGCACATGAAAGCCATACTTCTCCTGTATGAACTCGAGCGTCGACACGGCACAGATGACGCCCGGTGAGCGTGAGTATCCGACCTGCAGGCCGTATGACTCCACCAATGATTTTATCATCAGTTGTTCGTCGTTCCCAGCTTCCAGATTTGCCATGAAGATTTCATACGGCACCAGCGGCTTGATGAATTTCTGCTGATTGGCAAAGGTGTCAGCTTCCTGCGTATAGTCCAGGTCATCATATATCATGCACCATACTGGCGTATCACGGGAGCCGGAGACGGTGGCCACAATTTCGATTGTATGCTGCCCGTTGAACACATAATTAATACCATCACGGCGGCTGACCTTGACCGGATTTATCTGGTTGAGGTCAAAATTTTCTGATGTCCGCCGAATATGTGTCTTGGACAGATTACGCTGATAGTCCTGATTGGATACCAGACTTTTGATGGGTATCAGCTCAAAATGAACATCGGGAACGAACATGGAATAATCGTCCATCACTTTTTCTCCTTAATCACGGCCAGCATGACATCTATTGTGCATTTGAGATGAATCAGCGCCTCGGACAGCTTGCTTCTCGCGGTGAAGCTTGTTTTACTGATATCGGAAACGGTGCGCACCCGGTTGACGGAGCTTATCCAAGACGGTATCGTGAGCGTGAGACTGGAAAACTCCGCATCCGGGTCATACGCAGGCATCTGCTTTATGGAGCCTTTTGGTGGCGAGCCTACACCATATGCGCTACCAGTTCCTAACCCCAGCATGTCCCGAAATTTGGAGTAACCGACCTTGTTATCCTCCATCAGAAGATATTCACTCATTTCCTGCAGCTCTTTTTCCGGCATCTGCGACAGCACTATCAGATGCTCGTGAGATATTTTGACCTTCCCGGTCAGAATGGATGCCACAAGCTGCGGCGCGGTCATGGAAACGGTATCAATCATCTGCGCATACAGGCAGTATTTTCTGACCGTCCCGTATGAAATATGATACTCAAGCCCCAGCTTCTCACGAGTCCGGCTGGCGGTATCCTCATATTTCGGCTCTCCTATAAGAATGGCTGGCCGCTTATTCTGCTGTTTAATCCCGGCTGCGATATGAGCACCGAGGATTCGCTCCATCGTGTCTCTTTTTCCAATAAGATACCGCCGCATCTCTTCCGTCAGGTCTTTCCGCTTGAGCTGGTTGGCACATATCCACGCCATAGCTTCTTCGCGGTTCTTAAGCGATACACGGACGATATCAAAAGGAATATGCTTTTGTTGGCAAAGGTCAAACAACTCATAATCGACAAGAATTAAAGCTCCCCAAACGCTTATGCTGCCGTGCCGGGTACCGGAGCAAAGCCGGTCTTCGATAATTCTGCGCTCAATTGGCGGCAGTAGCGGTACGAGCCTTTTGAATTCAGGGTCGATACGCAAGGCGGATACTTGTGGCTCACTCATAGCTCATCTTCCTTCTCATCCCCTATAAGCACCGCATTGCTCATCGTAAATACCGCGATGCCCTTCTCCGGCAGAATTTCACCGAACATCCGGTAGGAATCGCTGTCATGGAGATTGGGGCATACCTCGCGCAGGGCATGCATCAAAGTCGTGCTATATATCTCATAACACTGCTTGCTGTCCATCGTCGCCTGTGGTATTCGATGAGCGTTGCGTTCACGACCGCTGCAAAGGACGCCTACCGTGGCTTCCTTCGGGTTTACGAGCAGCAGCACATATTTCGGGTCGCCAAGCGCATGAATGGTTTTCTTGTGGATACGGATACGGTTTTTCTTTATGTCTATTAGTATTGACGGCGTTACCGCTGCATTTATCATTCTGATTCTCCTCCCAATTGTGGCTCTGGGCTATGGCTTTCTTCAGCTTTTTCTTTGTCCTGCAAGCCGAAAACCGTGTAGCCATCGAAAATGTTGACCTGCAGGAGCTTTCTGTGTTCCTCAATCGGCAGCCCGAACTGGTTCTGCCATTCTGCGGGGAAAATGGGAGTACGTGATGTCTTTACTTTTTCGCCTTCTTTGGCGATACGCTGATAAATCTCCGTAGCAGTCAGGTCAAAGATGATGAGGTTTTCATCGCCGCTGTGGATAATTTTGCCGAGCAGCTTATAGCGATAGTCCGCATTCCAGCCCATCAGGTTGACGATTTTGGCGAAGAACAGGCGGCAGGTAATCTGCTTGGCCTTCCGTTTGCCATCCTTTTCGGAGCACCAGAGGAATGAGTCCTTTTCATCCTCCTCACAGGGGCGTACGGCCAGCTTGAGGGTATCCGGGTTGACGAGTATCTGCACATAATCGACACTGGGGAGCTTTCGTATGCAGGCTGTGTTGAGCGAGACCTTGCAGCGATTGAAGGTGATAGACGGCTCATAAATATGAGCGAAGAATTCACCGCGCACTACCTGATACCCATCGTAGCTGAAAGTGTCATCCTGCTCAATCTCGATGTCCGGCTCGGTGGCGGCAGGCTGTCCGTTTATTATAGCGGCGATTGGGTCATTCCTGTGTTCTAGTACATCCATCTGCCGTGTTTTCCTTTCGTATATCTCGTATGATTTCTTTGATATGCAGTTCGGCCTCGTCTGGTGCAGTGGCCTTCAAGTCCGGCATTGTCGAAAACGGCTGTGTCTCCTCAGATATCTGCCAAGCTCCGTCCAAATCTATCGACGCCAGCTCCCGTGCCTGTACATGGCTGTAATAATTGCTGCCGAAGTTGTCAGCCCATGCCGAGGGATAGGCAATCAGGGATTTGGCAGTGCTGGTAATTATCGGCTCCATATCTTCCTTTATGGCAGCCTCACCATCGGTGTCTGCCAATAATGCGCTGGCAGGAACGAACAGTTCCGTTTCCCGCATATCAAAGACAATGACCGTTTCGTTGTCCTTCTGGCGTCGAATACCGCGCACCCGGTATCGGCAGGCTCCATTCCACCCGAATAGGTCATAGAGCGTATGCAAGAAGGCCGCTCCGCTGATAGCACGGGGAGTGTACTGCCCATCTTCGGACATTACCGCCCAGTGCAGAGCGTTTCTGGCCGTGCTTTTGCATGCCCGGATTGCAAGGAGATGTTTGCTGGGGTGGATGAGCATTTCTATGTACTGAGCATTACTGAATTTGCGGATGCAGGCCGTGCTGAAAATGACTCCGTCCATAGAGAAATTGACACACAGTTTACCAGCGGTATCAAAGAACTGGGAGCGCGCAATTTCAAAGCCGCGCAAATCAAAATCTCCGGACTGCGCCTCGACCTGTATCGGCTCTGAGGCTTCGGGTTCCTTCTCTTCAGCCACGCTGTCGGATGCGACGATATAATCCTCCGCACAAAAGCCTGCCCAACGGGGATTTACCGACACGAAACCGCGAAGCGCACCCGCCGGAATGACCTGAAGCTCCGGGAGGATGCCTTTATTACCGTATTTAGCGTTGTTGATTAGATGCTGAACGGCGATATAATCGTCTCTTGTAACAATGGGGTCGTGATGATCTTTCCAGCGATGCTGGTCTTTATCGCCCATATTCCGTTTTACCTTGTGATTGAGGTAGTTGGGCGTGTAGGTCTTTCGGGTCAGAATATCGCCGCAGTACCGTTCATTTCGAAGAATCTGCAATATGGAACCGACTGCCCATGTCGTGTTACCTTTTTTCGTAACACAGCCTATTTTCGACAGCGCATCCGAAATATGCTGGCAGGTATAGCCATACAGGTACATGAAGAATATGAGCCGGACAGTCTGTGCTTCAGTCTCGTTGATGACCAGATTGCCGTCGTTATCGTGGTCGTACCCCAACAGAAGCGGTGTAAGGACGATGCCGTGGCTGAACCGCATCTCCAACGAGGCGTTCATGATGGTACTTTTTACATGGCTTTCTTCCTGTGCCATCGTCGCGGTGAAGCTGAGACTCATCTCACTGTTATCCTTCAGCGTAAAAATATGCTCAGTTTCGAAGAACACACCTACAGGTCTTTTGAGCGAAGCGAGCTCCCGCACGATGCTGATGCAGTCCACAATATTACGCGCAAATCTGGACACGCTTTTTGTAACAATCAAATCTATCTTCCCGGCCTTGCAATCCACAATCATACGATTGAACGAATCACGGTGCTGCAGCGAGGTGCCGGAGATACCTTCGTCAGGGTATATAGAAACAAGCGCCCAGCCCGGGTGCTTCTCGACCATGTCCTCGTAGTAGTTCTTCTGCAGCTCATAGGAGGAGGTCTGACGAGGGTCATCTGTGGAGACGCGAACATATACCGCAACACGCCGTGGCTCGTCATCGTAGAAATCCGCTTGCTTTTTTGCGGGTATGACCTCCAGCATCCCGGGATCTATGCCTTTATACCGTTCGCGTATTTTTGCCTTTTGCTGGAGCTTATCCAGCCTCGATTCGTTCTCTATCATCAGATTTCTTCCTCCGTAGGTTTTTCTGATATTAGTATAAAGTTCCAGATTACAAAAGAAAAATAACCACAGGTACACACTCGCACCTGTGGTTAACGAAAACTAATATTTATTTTTATGAAACGCGAATATTGTCGAAATCTGTCAGTGTATGTCGCTCAAGTAATCCTCAACATTATGATATTCAACGCCATTGCTCTCTGTATAAGCCGTGCTACGATAGCGGACAATCCGCTTTGAGAGCTTTCCGAAGCGCTTTTCTGCCGCACTGCAACGCTCTGCGTCCTCAGGACATGGTACTGCTCCAGCACGGCTTTTATTATAACCATTTTTGTCAAGTGGTTATAATGGGTTATATAAAACGGCACTTATTAATTTGCTGTTTAGTTGCCTTCGCTGCCCACGGACTTGGCCTTGCCAATCACGGATTTCATCTCACGCAGCATTTTGAGCAGAGCATCTGCCTCCGCCGGTGTGCAACTGTCCAGAATGGCTTCGACCTCGGCAGCATATATTGCGTTCACTTCCGGGATGTCCGTGCGGAGAAGCTTATCTGCAGAAACCTGCAAAACCTCGGTCATACGCATCAGAATATCTACGCCGAAGTTCGACTTTCCCGTTTCGATATCACTTATATGGGAAAGAGAGATATTCAGCTTATCGGCAAAATCGACCTGACTCATATTCTGCGCTCTTCGTGCTTCTTGTATCCGCGCACCCAGCTTTTTTGTACTGGCATTCAAGCCGTACCCCTCCTTCTTTATAGCTTATAGTTTATAATACCCTCTATCGGAGAAGTGCAGAACAGCCGATAAAAGGTAGCATCTACTATCGTGTATATAATCTGCGAAAATATACGCGATGGGAGGTGATACTATGTCTTTGAACTACACGCACATCGGCCTGCGAATCAGAGAAATCGTGTTTTTATTGAACGGTGGCTTGCTATATGAATTCATAGCTGTTATGAAAACGCCGATTCTATTGACTCGGTGAGGTAAACAGGCGAAAATAACAGCGGAAGAACAATAATAAGCGCGTTTGGATGCTATTCTGGTACTACTTTAAGCAGATTTACGCATAATGAGCGTCCGTGGAGCGAAGCGCGAGGCACACCTAACCCGAAGGACAGATGCTCAAACATTATTGACAGTAACTCTATACGTCGATATTTCGCGCATGTTGCCGAGAAATACAGCATCGTCAATCCTTGCGGCATTCAGAAGTATAGCAATGACATGTATGCAAACGTAAGGTGATTACAGATGGACTTTTGTCCTTTTAGTCCGTTCTGTCCTGCGTATTCCATTTTGATATCACCGGTAAATCCCTTGAAATAGCGGGTGCATTGGGATTTCTATAGGTGCATTGTATCAAAAGTCGGTATATGCTTCAAATAAGCCCTGTGGAAGCTGAACGGAACAGGTTTTCCATGGGGCTTTTGCTTTTCTAATAAAGCGGATGGATTGAGAGATTCTTCGGCAAAATGAAAGGAATCTCTCAGTATGAAAAGGATGCAGCTGACGGTGAAAAGCCCGTCCATACAGGAAGCGTTCGAACGGTTTCAAAAGCGCAATGAAGTCATAAACCTGTCTCCCGAAACTATTAAGTACTATGAATGCTATTCCAGGCAACTGTTTGCATTTCTGGGCGATACGAATAAGCCCGTTTCATCCATCGACCAAGAAACGATACAAAATTATATCCTGCATTTGAAAGCAAAGGAAACGGTTTCGGATGTCACCGTCAACACCGCCCTTCGAATGGCTCGTGGATTCCTCTATTATTGCATGGAGGAAAGGTACGTGGAAGCGCATTCAAGATCCACCTGATTAAGGCCGACCAGCCAATCAAGGAACCATATACGGACGGAGAACTGATCCGGCTACTGAAAAAGTCAGACGTTACGCAATGCTCTTTCGCCTGTTACCGCAACTGGGTGATCGTCAGTTTCCTGCTGGCGACAGGTTGCCGGGCTTCCACGCTCATTCATATCAGGATCGGGGACATCGACCTGGAGAAAGCGATGGTCTTCTTCCGGCATACAAAGGCGCGGAACTAGCAGATCGTCCCCTTGTCGAAAACCATTGCCGGGACACTCAAGAAATACCTGGTTTACAGGGGCGGCGAACCTACCGACTCACTGTTCGTTTCGGAATACGGGAAGCAGATGACGGTGGACGTGCTGGAAAGCGCGATAAAAACTTATAACCACTCCTGCGGGGTGGAGAGGACTTCTATTCACCTGTTTCGCCACACCTATGCCAGACTGTTCATCGTTGCAGGTGGGGACCCGTTCCGGCTGCAGAAGCTCCTTGGCCATTCCGACCTTACCATGACCAGACGTTATGTTGCGCTTTATTCGGACGACCTGAAAGAGAATTATGACAGGCTTAACCCGCTGGAACAGCTTACTGCCGGACAAAAGAATGGGAACCGGATTAAGCTGCCGGAAAAGCACCCTAAAAATGCCGGGAAGGGAAGCTGAGGGATTTAACAGGGAGGTTAGCCGGGTTGCCGTAGCGGTGATTTTAGGTTGGAAAGAAGGAGGGATAAGACGGTTGCCTTAAATCGACGATAAAGGTTAGTTCTATCCTGGTCATTATTTGAAGGGAAAGACCCCTTTGCTTGCTGTAAAAATTGAAATATATCACTAACGAGTAACGAGAATGAATATTGGCTAGATGTGAAAATGGAGTGCCTGAAAACAAATAAATCGCTGTGGATTCTCTTTCAGCTATGTTAAAAACTGTTACATAGTAGTAAAATGAGAGAGATGGATCATCAGCATAACAGTTTTAATAACATTAAATCAAAATATGGAGGGTAATTATGGCATTTAATGCAAATACGTCCGGAAGGCAAATATATGAATATACTCCAGACGATACTTTTAAGGCAATTATTGCAGCTGTGGGGAAATCTAGTAAGTTCTCAGTTGAGGAATCAAATTCTCTTTCTCGCACAATATCAATAAAGACGGGTGTTAGTTGGAAATCATGGGGAGAAAACCTGCTTATAACTGTGAGCCCCACTGCTAACGGTATGTCTGAAATCGCTATTAACTCAACCTCAAAATATGGTTTGATTGACTGGGGGAAAAACCAAGATAATCTTAAGAACCTTCTCAATATGACCTCCTGTGAATTGAGAAACTACAATAAAGTTGTTCAAGGGAATAATGCTGCAACTGAAGATATTCCGACCCAGATAAAAAAACTGGCAGACCTAAGGGATATTGGAATAATTACTGAGTCAGAGTTTAAACAAAAAAAGGAGATTCTTCTTTCTAGGTTATAAACAAAGTGTACTGGGCGTTCCACAGGTTTCGGAGGTACGGAGGTTAAATTTACTAAAATACTTCTTTAGTTTTTAGATATATACGCCAAGGGATACCCTCGCTACGCTCGGCTTGCTTCGCAAGTCCCATGGCATATATATAACATAAATATAGAGCGAACGCCTACGGCTATGCCTGCGGCTACGCTCTATATTTATAATCTCATCTTTTTCATCTTTACTATACTTCGGTTTATTTAAGTAGATATACTTCAATACTTAATAAATGATAAAGCTGAAATATAGTGAAATGATATTTAAAATTCAAATGAAACATCAGATAGAGAACTGGCAAAATCGTTATCTCTCTTACAAAAAGGTAACGGTTCACCCCAAGATATATATGATACCTTGTTAAAGGAAGGGAGGATTCCTGCTAAGACTGATCTTAGTAGTTTTATCGAAAATCTCAGAAAAGGACAACAAATTACTGATAATGATGATGCGGAATTCATTACTCGCTTTGAAATGCAGAAAAGCTGTCCTGATATTCTAATTACTAACTACTCGATGCTTGAACATATGCTTCTTCGTCCACGTGAAGCTACTATTTGGAACTCAAACCGCCAATACCGCCTTTCATGTGTTTTCAGTGACAAAGAGTATTATTTCCGCGCTTATCGGCATTGCCATAGATAAAGGCTATCTCAGGAGTCTCGACCAAAAGGTGCTGGACTTTTTCCCGGATTATACGTTAAAACGAGGAGAAAAGACGGCGCAGCATATAGATAATAAGTACCTTCTACCTTTATAGACCTGCGTTCCCTCTCCCTGGGCTATGCCGCCTATTAGCTTTTCATTGTGATAAGCACAAGCTTCTCAAGCGTCAGGCTCCGTTCGCCACGCTCAATCTGGCCAATATAAGCCGTGGAAAGACCAACTTCCTCCGCCAGCTTTTCCTGTGTGAGGTTGAGCTTAAGCCGCTCTTCTCTGATTCGTTTGCCAAGGGATATATAGTCCATAAACTGTGACCTCGCTGCTTGTATCAAAGGATAAGGTCATTAAAAATCAATTGCAAGACCCGTTATAAAATAAGGACATAGATCCAACTTCATAATCAGGGATGCAAGTTGTTATCTCTCACAAATTCGCGGGCATAAAGAAAAGCGGGCAGTCAAAGACCTGAAGAGCCGGAAGATTTCACAGAATATCGATGTGAACTAAAATATTGTAGTAGTATTTCCCATCCTTTTTGCAGATGTAGTTGATCGGGCAGATCAGGTCGCTGACCAGAGTATCCTCCTTTCCTGCGACTTGTTCGCGAAGCAAAGACAGATCCTCGGTCGTAATTTGCAGAGGATCAAACGTGGAAATCGCCATACCAAGAATTCGGTTGGAGGGAAAGGTCTGAACCGGTTTTGAAGTGTCTAAGCGCAGATTGTCGGCAAAACGCTTAATCACGCCCAAGCCAAACCTGACGTCATAAGAGCCTTGAGTTCTTGTAAGAAAATCATTTTTCGAGATATGCACAAAAACATGGGGGAATGGCGAATGGCTCAGCCACTGTTGAATTCGAAGGCTGATACTGCGGGGTATATTCCCGTGATAATCCGATAAGTAAAACAAATACAAGGTATCATGATATGAAAGATACGAGCATACTTTTCCGTGTTCTCCATGCAACATATGCTGCTGCATAAGCAGGATTCGCTCCCGTTTCAGCTTGAGCAGTTCGATTTGCTGCTCAATCTCGATTTGCATCTGTTTCCAGCTTTCCGGCTCCGAATCGTATGCGCTGGGAAGAAGCGTCTCTGAAAGCTCCTTTATTGAATACCCTAGTCCGCGCCTGCACTGCATATGCAAAAGCGGAAGGAGGTCTTCCGTACTGTATTCCCGGTAGTTGTTCGTGTCGTTGCGCCTGGTATTTTTCAGAATATTCTGTTTTTCGTAATAGCGGATCATCTGGGCCGAGTAACCCGATAGTTTTGAAAACTCCCCGATGCTGTACGGCAAACAAATCACCCCCAAACCAATTTAGCATGCTGGTTGGACCGCGTCAAATTTCTAACGCAGAATACAACAGGCACGAAAGGCTGCCAAAAAGCAGCCTTTCGTGCCTTTGACCGTTCAGGCCGTCTTCTACAAATAGTTAATTGCCCAGCGCGTAGGCGGCCGCACTGGTACCCGCGGTCCTGCCCGAGACAATGTTCCAGGACATGGTGCCCGCAGCGACTATGCCAACATCATAAGAGTCGCCGAAGATTCCTCCGGCGTCTACACCCGCCGCGTACAGCCCGGGAATGATATCGCCTTCCGTGCTTTTCACTTCAAGACTATCGTTGACCTTCAAGCCGCCCAGCGTGCAGTAGTACCCGTTCGCAATTTTAAAGGCGTAGAAAGGTCCCTCGGAGATATTGAAATAATAGTCCGACTCAACAAAAAACTCCTCGTCGTAGCCCGTGGCCGCATAACCGTTGTAGCGGTCGACCGTTTCCATGAAATGCGTAACGTCAAGGCCGATTTGCCCGGCCAGATCTTCCAGCGTATCCGCCTTGAAAACATCGTCTTTTCCGGCCGCCAGTTCATCGTCAATCTCGGTCATCAGATTCGTGAGCGGCGTGCCGTTGCGGAAATAAGCGCCTTTCCCGTTGATGCAGCCTTCGTTAATCAGGCGATCAATATAAGCGGAATCAAAAATCGCATATGCGGCTTCCTGGCGAACAAGCGCGTTTCCGGAGAGGCTCCATTCGCCGGCGTTGCTTTCGGGATAAAACCGCTCGGCGTCCTGATTGACCCAAAGGGTGGGTTGCCGGCCCGCGGTTAGGCTGGTCGCGGACGTCATGGGGCGGCCGGCAAGAATGCCGCCTGAGAACTCCACGGTGCTCATCCCGGTAATGGCTGCGCCGGCGGAAATGCCCATATTGATACCGTCACCGTTGTGACCCGGCGTAGTGGAACAGGGACTGAGATGATCGAAATCATACGCGGTATACTGTTCGATCATTTCTTCGTTGTCGCCGAAACCGCCCGTACACATGATCACAGCGTCGGCATTGATCTTTAGCGTGCTTCCATCCGCTTTTTCAGCCAATAAACCGCAGACCGTTCCGTCGTTGGTCAGCAGCTGATAACCACGGGTTTCTGCAAGCATGTCCACACCGGCATCTGTGGCCCGCTGATACAGCACGTCCAGTGCGGCCGTGAACATTCCGGTAAACATATGCGTAACATTGATTGCCTTGGTGGCCGTATAGATGTCGGAAAACTGCACGCCCATGTCGGCAAGCCAGCTGATGGCATCGCCGGATTTTTCAAGAACCAGCCTTGACAGCTCCGGTTCAGAATTCCAATGCGAATACTCCATCATATTATTGAACGTGGGGCCCAGCGGAATTTCATCCATTCCGAACCCTTTCTGAACGCTGGAATTAAAACCGGCCACCGCCTCGGCGCCGTTTGAGCTGCCGCCGAAATAGGAAAGCTGCTCGATGATAAGGGTTTTCGCCCCGCTTTGCCCGGCGGCTATGCCCGCGCACATTCCGCTCGCGCCGGAGCCTACGACGACCACGTCGTACGTCACCTCTTCGGCAGCTGATTCGGCTTCGGCTGCCGGCGTCTCCGCAGGCTGCGCCTCCGACGGCGACTCGACGGGCGACGCGTCAGGCGTTGAGCCGGTATCGGCTTCCTGTCCGGGCACAGAGCATCCAATCAGGGATAGAACCAGCAGAAACGCAAGGAAAAAGCAAACCCGTTTTTTCATGACTTTCCTCCCATTAACCGTTTGAGATAGATTCGGCGGCTTTTGATTGGCATAAGCCGGCCTACCTGAATCATAGGGGGTATAAGTATTTTAAGGTCAACGGGGAAATTCCAAGAGATTATGCTGAAAAACACAGTACAAATCTGTTTAATCCGGACGAAGTCGGCAATATTTGTCCGATAATTGACATACTATTACCAAACCTTATAAGCATGGGAATGTTTATAACTTGGATACAGAAACCGAAAACAGCGCTGCGTGACGATCTCTTTCTTTTCCCGCGCGGTCCGGACCAAAGTATACACGCGCGGAAGAAAAGACTGATGGGAGCAAATAATAAGCAAGCGAACGCCGATGATCCCTGACCCGCCGGAAAAAGCAGCAATTGATAAATTGAATAAACGAAGGGTGCGAACTAAGAAAGACTAGAGCCGTCGGAACGACATAACCGCTCAGAAGAGCGGGGACGGATAGCACTTTCGAAACAGAACCGGGCCCGCAGCGGTGGTTTAGTCCGGAAAGAAAGCGAAAGACGGCCGCCTGCGTGATCGTTTAATCGGAAGGTATGGCTGCAGTTGTCTTAACAAGTATTCAAAGTTCATGCTTAATACACAGAAAGAGCGGCTGATCCTCCGCTGATCCTGCGCGGAGGATAGAGCGCGCCGGATAACGCGCCGGGTTTTGCCCGGACAGATTAAGCTGCGGTCTCTTGCATAAATGTACATCAGAATTATAAAAACAGCATGCAATTCAAAGAACATGCGTATGCATGCGTAACGCATAATGCAGTTTAACATTATTGATAAATGCAAAACTAGTGTAAAATATAGCAAAAACTTTATTAAATGCAATATTGACACGTATCGCCATGCAGAGTATAATGAGCCTACAATCAAAACTGGTAGGACCAATCAGACCAATTAGTAAGGGCAAGGGTGCATTATTAAACACCCTTGCCCTCTTGTTTTTGGAGGCGGACAGATGGAAGGCTGGATACGTGCGGAATATATTGTCGCTTATTCGGGCGGCGGGCACAAAATCCTAAAAAACGGTTTTATGAAGATCGAGAACGGCCGAATTGCGGATGTTCGCCGCGCGCTGGACCCTTCCGTTCCGTTTCTTGATCTTGGAAACAAGACCATATGCCCGGGGTTCATCAACCTGCACTGCCACGGCGACGCGCCCATGAGCAAGAGCTTTATGGAGGATGCCGGGAACCCGTTTCTTTACCAGTCCACCATGTACGATCATGCCATGATTCAGCGTTACGACGCGGAGGCTGCCGACGCGGCCTTTCGCCTGACCCTTTCGGAACTTCTGCTGAACGGCTGCACCACCATCGTGGACTCGGGCAGCGGCTTTTCGCCCCGCTTCGCGCGGACGGCGGGCGAATTCGGCATCAGGGCTTATGTCGGCGCGTGCTACCGGTCCGGCCTCTTTTACACCAAAGACGGGCGCACCGTGGAATACCCGTACGACGACGCGGCGGGCGCAGCCCAGATGGAAAGGGCGGTCGCCGATCTAAAGGAGTTTGACGGCGCGTTCGGAGGACGGATAAAAATGATCCTTGCGCCGACCCAAACCACAACCTGTACGCCCGAAATACTGGAAATGACCAGAAAGGAAGCCGACAGGCTGGGCGTTTTAATCACGATCCACGCCGCGGAGCTGGCCGTGGAGTTTCAGGAATGCGTCAGAAGATACGGAAAGACGCCGGTCGGATATTTAAAAAGTACGGGACTGCTGGAGCCGGACGTGATCGTGGGGCACTGCATCCTGATTTCCGGCCACAGCGCGGTCAACTACCCCGGCGGCGGCGACATGGAGCTCCTTTCGGAATCCGGCGCGACGGTCGCTCATTCGCCCTGGGTCTTCGCCCGGCGGGGGATCGCCCTTGAAAGCTACCCCGATTACCTGAAACACGGCATCAACGTGGGGCTGGGGACGGACACCTTCCCGGCGGATTACTTCCGCGAGATGCGCTGCGCCTGCGCCGTGGGGAAGCTCCTAAAGCGCGACTGTTTTGCGGCGACCGCGGCGGACGTCTTCAATTCGGCGACGCTTTGCGGCGCCAAAGCCCTGGGGCGGACGG
>Ga0209639_1001109_pt1 | contig 30007 bp, 27 predicted proteins | sample EPASupsiteHSE605_FD_187268 | JGI IMG/M metagenome (GOLD analysis project Ga0209639, IMG submission 187268) | Bioremediated contaminated groundwater from EPA Superfund site, New Mexico - Sample HSE6-05 (SPAdes) (version 2) | ecosystem: Environmental > Aquatic > Deep subsurface > Groundwater >... | reverse complement strand
TTTGCATGTTAATCATCATATAGGTTTTGATTTTTTCAAGTGTACTAAGCCCTTTTTCGTCATAACCATTGGTGTTTAGTAAAGTCCCGGCTGTAGTATGAATTTCTTTATACCCATTATATTGAGCCTCTAAATGTCTTTTGAACTCATCATCCTCTGCAATCCCTATCAATTGTTTTATAGTATCTACACCCATTTGAGAATTCTGATAGATAAAGTTTAAAAGTTCTGCATTTCCGTTCATACTTATCACCTCCATAGGATAATATGCCCTAGTATAATGCCAAGTATTATTTAGACATTTGCCCCATTTCCTTCGAGGTAATTTTGCACCCCCGGGAGTCGGTATTTTGTTTCCTTTCATTGGCCAACAGGGGACGTTCTTTTTGTTGGTTTTATGTTCTATCTATTAAATCTATTAACATTCTCCAGAAAAAGAAAAAAACCAGGTTGAGACCTGAGTTTGCTATTGATGATTTTGGTGGAGGCGGGGCGTACCGTGTCGAAACCACAGTCAAATTATAAACCTGTAAGTCTTCTAGGGTTGCCCTCCAGCATGGCCCTATCTTCCGGAGAGACAAGCGTATAAGTTTTTAAGTTTTACGTATCTTTTCGGAGTATCCCTAAATACTCCTCATAGGCAAAAACACGACTTCTACGGACATTCTCGGTTTGCTTTAGAATACGCAGCTCAACTAGCTTGTTGACCGCGTTTGATACAGCATTGAAGGAAAGCCTTAATGCCTGACTAGTTTTTTTAATGTCAATAATAGGGCTGCCTTCAAGGTAATTAAATACCTTTATGACTGTTTTGGCAGATTTTCCTGTATTCTTAACAACCTCATAATTTCTGTTATGCAGATTGACAAGCTCATCAATTGTTGTAATTGCATCCTGAGCTGATTCATAAGTCGCTAACAGAAAGAATTTTATCCACTGCTCAAAGTTGCCTTTCGTTCTGACATCATTCAAACGGTCATAATACTCTATCCTGTTTCTCTTCAAAAAATATGAGATATATAAAGTTTCATGATTTAAAAACTTTTTCTCAATCAGATAAAGTGCGATTAGAAGCCTTCCTATTCTGCCGTTCCCATCTAAAAACGGGTGAATAGTTTCAAACTGATAGTGAATCAAGGCAATTTTGATTAAAGGGTCAAGTTCATCCTCGCTATTAATAAATTTCTCAAAGTCAGACATTGCCTCTATCATGTCCTCGGAGTTCGGAGGAATGTATCGAGCATCCCTTAAAGTGCCTCCTGCCGGACCGATCCAGTTCTGACTATGTCTGAATTCACCGGGGCTTTTTTCCCCGCCGCGGACACCCTGCATCAAAATCTCATGTGTTTCTTTTATAAGGCGATTGCAAATGGGCAGTTCGCTAAGTCTTGATGAAGCATATTGTGACGCCTTAATGTAGTTGATAACATCCGCAATATGTTGATTGGTGTTTTCCTCAATATTGGGGTCAAGTATATCATCAAAGGTTGCTTGTGTGCCTTCAATTTGCGAGGATAGGAGTGCTTCCTTTCGCACATACATTGAGACAAACAGATCAATATTAGGAATCTGTCTCGAAACGCCTTCCAAGATTCCAATGCTTCGGTTAGCCTTTGATAACAAATTAACAGTTTCCTCATTAAGCTCAACGGGTGGACTTGGCGGTAATGGCCTTGGTAAAAACGACTTATATTGAAGTTCCCCTCTTAAGTTTGTCGTATATTCCCCTGCACGGTTTTTCATATTGCACCGCCTCTAAAATGAAATTATATTCTTATAATAACACAGTTATTTCTCTATGATAATATAAAAACAAATAACAAGGTCTTATTCTTCTATCTATTTCATTATTATCTAAAATAACAAATAACATACATGGTTAGACATTGTTATGGAAAAAACTATAAGTGGAAGTATAAGCTTATCATAGCAAAAAAAAGAATAAACTTTCCAAAATGGAAATGTTATACTTCCTTCTATGTGCTTAACCATAACTTTGCCAAACGCATTTTTTAAATCATATCATTGCCAAAATTCTACACTCCCAACTCTTCATCAAGTTATTCGTTTCAGTCACTTATTATAACTTTAGTGTTGAGATACATGTTTTATTATAAAACTAAACATCTTTCACGGAGCTGAAACCTGCGCTAATCCTGGCGGGTATTCAGTGGCTCCATAATAAACTCAACAACTGCTCCATGTACTCTTCAGGTTTATTGACAATTTATCTAACAGATCAAGGAATTTTTGCTTGTTTGTGTAACTTTACCACAGTATTTATCACTATAATTATATGGGGTGATGATGGTGAAGTCGGTTCATGAGCTATATATAACTTACGAGAACTATATTTTTCGGTACTTATACAGCTTGACCCTTGATTACCATCAGGCCGAAGAGCTCACCCAAGAAACCTTTTTACGGGTAGTAAGATCATTACCCCGGTTTCGCCTGGATTCACATGTTTCCACCTGGCTTTATGGCATTGCCAGAAATGTATATCTGGAATGGATAAGAAAAAATCCAGGATTATTAATTGGCCTATATGACGAAAACCAAAAAGCTCCTCTTGATGAGGCATCCCAGCGGCAGTTAGAAAGCCTTGATAATAGAATGCTCTTGCGAAACATACTTGAAAAGCTGCCTGATCATTACCGCGAAGTCTTACTTCTTCGTGACTGGCAGGGTTTTAGTTATGAAGAAATTGCCGTAATAACCAGCCATACAATTTCCTGGGTAAAGGTAACTATTTTTCGCGCCAGAAAGGCTTTTAAAGCCGCCTATACAGAGGAGGAAGCAGAATGAATAAGTGTCCATGCGAAGTAATAAGAGATCTAATTCCCCTTTATAAAGAAGGTATCCTTAGCACCGCAACAGAAGCTATCATCAAGCAACATTTAGAGGAATGCCAAGATTGCGCGAAATATATTGAGGATGATGGCTATCAGCCTGTCAACTCAGCACTAGGTGAGACACTGCCGCAGGCAGACACCTTCAAAAAATGGTCCAAACATCTGAAAAGATGGGCTTTATACTCTGGCATAGTCATCCTCATTGTAATCTTAGTGGTTGGTGCAGCCAGCTATCACCTGGGTAGTACAGATAATGAAGAGCCACGGCTCAGTTTACGCCAGGCGGTAAACATTTTTGCTGATGAAGGTATCTCTTTAACCAAAGTCAGTGACCCCGAAGCCGAAGCAATAAACGGAGTGAAACCAACCTCTTTTTCTATAAATGGTACGGGTAACAAGCTGAGGATCTATCGTTTTGAATCCATTGCGGAACGCATAAATGGCTATGCGATAAGGCGCGAGGAGCTTTATTTCAGCCAACCACACTGCAATGCCAAAAATCTGCTGTTGATTTTCGTGCCGGCTGGACAACTACCGATGAGTGGTGAAGATGTGGAACTGAAAGGCAGAGTATCAAACATAATTTTCGAGAAACTGAACGATACCCAGGAAATTGTTTTTACTGGTACCAGTAAAAACTGGGAGTCGCAGACGGTGATAAGAGCCTTTGGATATTTTTATAAGGATTCAAGAGCTATTGTACATTACGACAGTTATGGCCAAGAACGTACTACACTAAAATATATTGGTGTTGATATTGAATCCGTAGGGAAAATATCCTATAAAATGGATAGTCCTACCAGCGGGGCTTCGGGATCAGGGTCGAAATTAAATCATGACGGCACGTTAAGTCTGGGTGCATCAGGCGGCAATACTGCGATTCCCAGTGCCGACGCAGAATATTTCTTCACTATCAAATGGAATGACCAGCAGGAAGCTTTTATAGCTCGTTCTAATTAAATAAACCTTATATTGGATGCCTCCCTAGCACTTATTCTAGGAAAACGCTATATGCTCTGGGGACTTGATTATACCCCCGATAAATACCGTTCTTTTATAAGAAAACTATCATCGATGAATCCCATCCTGCTCGCTGCAGTAAAAATTGGGGATTATCAGATTTAGAATTTTTTTTCTAATGCAGCTCTTGGTGAAGGCGTTCCTTTTTATATTTCTTCAGAGGCTTTCTTAAATAGTAAGCAGGGAGAGGCACTAACTTTTGAAGGCTATATTTTCCCAAAAAAGTCGGAGAGAAACCGGCCGGTATTGCCGTATATAGGTATATTAATGGAACGCTTACTAAGGTCGAAAGTAATGAGGGGGAGAAAACAAATGATATCTAGTGGTAGTTCATTCCAGAAGGTACCATCATAATATTCAATGGAATAATCAAATCCGGTATAGACAGTATCGGAAGTGTTGTTTTTTATGATTACATCTATATTTTTACTTGTTAAGGGATAGAAGGCCTGAATCGTGGTCATAACAATCTCCTTGTGTGAACGCTAAAATAAAGTATACCAAAAACGCTAATGAGAAATGTGCCACCAAAAAATCTCAATAATGGAAATGCCCAAAACCTCTGTGTTAATATCTGAAAGGTAAATTACCAGAAAGATAAACATAGGAGGGAAAAAATGACTGAGAGGTGGCACATGTACAGCAAAATTCAGATTATGAAGAGCTAGGGATTTACACAGCGAAAGGCGGCCAAGAACTTAGGTATTCATAGAATCACAGTCAACAAATACTGGAATATGAGCACGGATGAGTTTGAGAAAAAGATTACCTTTCAATTTTTAAACATAAAACTCCTTTTAATCTAAAAAGAAATACTAGATTTTGCTAAAACTATCTACAATTTGAAAAAAATGTCGGTAATGGTGATTGTTGATGGAAGTGGTTCTTATTTTATAGAAGAGACTTACGATCCTATCATTAAGATAGGAAGGAAAAAAAATCATGAATGGCACCTTGCTTTAAGAATTATTCTAAGAATAACCCAAATAACAAAGACCACTTCACATTACGCAAAGTGGTCGAGGATTTACATGGTGGAGGCGGGGGGAGTCGACCCCCCGCCAGAATTTATGATCCTCTTATTCTGTCTCTACGGATTTGTTAACCAAGTATTCTAACCGTTCTTCATCACCTTTTAGATAAAGATAGCCTATAAGGGCTTCGAAGCCGGTACTCATCCGATAGTTCTGCATATCCGCATTTTTAGGAGGGTTGCTCCGGGTATTCCGTCCCCTCCTGACTATATCCTGTTCCTCTTCAGTTAATTCGTCACTTATTTCCCGGATAAATCGAGCCTGATTCTCAGCCTTGACCATCTGAACCGTATTCAGATGTATATCCTTCATACGGCGGTTACCTGCCGATACGATGTGAATTCGAACCAGCAGTTCATAAACTGCATCACCTATATAGGCCAGTATCAGCGGTGAATATTCGCTTAAGGTATTTTCATCCAATGGTTTATGCATCAGCAAATTTCCACCTGGCTCCTTCCCTGGTATCCTCCAGAATAATACCTATTTCTTTCAGCTTGTCTCTCAATAAATCAGCCCGGGCATATTCCTTTTTCTGCTTCAAATCCTGACGCAGATTAATAAGGTAGGTCATCAGTTCATCCACTTCCGGAGCTGTCTCATAGCGGAAGAGGCTGCCGCCCGGCTTATCCTCCACCTTAACCTCCAAACGGTTGAGCAGGTCCCGCAGCGAATCAGCCAGAGCATAATCTTTATCCTGGCGGGCCAAAGTTCTCATTTCCAGTATTATTGCAAGCAAAGCGTCTACAGCCTGTGTTTTATCTTCCACTCTATCCATAAATATACCCAGAACCGTGCCTAGTTCTGTAAATATCCTTATCGCCTCTTGGAGCAATTCCTGATCCCGGCTGTTTTGGGGGTCAGCACCGGCAATGAAGCTGTTAATAATGTGGGACATTTCAAAGAGATCTCCCAGAGCTTTGGCAGTATTGAAATCATCATCCATCGCCTCACTGAATTTGTCCTGCATCTCCATTACTCGCTTCAGGAAATCATCTTGAGTCTTCATTATATCTGGGTTTGCAGTGGTGTTTGTATTACTCAGGAATTCCGCAGCCAGTGTTAGGGTAGTCTTCAACCTTCCCAGAGCTTTTCGGGCTTCTTCCAGCTTGCCATCATCAAAATCCAACGGACTGCGGTAGTGGGTAGCTATCAGATAGTATCGCACTACATCATGAGGATATTTGGCCAGTATGTCACGTAGAATAAAGAAGTTACCCAGAGACTTGGACATCTTTTCGCTGTTAACGGTTATAAAGCCGTTATGCATCCAGTAGTTTACAAAGGGTTTGCCTGTATATGCCTCGGCCTGGGCTATTTCATTCTCATGATGAGGGAATATTAAGTCTGCTCCTCCCCCGTGAATATCCACGGTATCTCCCAGGTATTTGGTTGACATTACCGAACACTCAATATGCCAGCCCGGTCTGCCCTGACCCCAGGGGCTGTCCCATGAGGGCTCTCCGGCTTTGGCTTTTTTCCAGAGTGCAAAGTCTACTGGTTCTTCTTTACGTTCATCAACTTCTACTCTGGCTCCAGCCAGCATATCGTCCAGGGAGCGGCCTGATAGTTTACCATATCCGGCAAAGGCTTTAACCCGGTAATATACATCCCCATCTACCTCATAGGCAAACCCTCGATCGATAAGCCCAGCTATTACAGTAATTATATCTGAAATATGCTCACTTACCCTGGGGTGTACATCAGCCCGGGCTATTCCCAGGGCATCGGCATCTATAAAGTACTCCGCTATATAACGCTCCGCAAGTTTTATCGGATCATCGCCCTCTTCATGGGCACGCTTTATAATCTTGTCATCGACATCGGTAAAGTTCTGCACATAACGCACCTGATAACCTCGAAAGGCCAAATAACGCCTTACTGTATCAAATATCACCAAAGGGCGGGCATTGCCTAGATGAATGTAGTTGTAGGTGGTAGGCCCGCATACATACATGTTTACCTTATCAGGATTAAGCGTTGCCAGCTCTTCTTTTCTGCCATTTAGAGTGTTGTATATTTTCATCCACCGGAGCCTCCTTTTGACTTGATTCCAATCGTTTCTCTAGTTCATCGATTCTGGACTGCATAGCTGCCAACATATCAGCAACTGGGTCCGGGAGCAGGTTGTGATCCAGATCAACATCGGTAAAGTTATCCTCAACCTTAACCCCGTCACGAGCTACAATTCTTCCCGGTACACCAACTACTGTGCAGTTCGGGGGTACGGCTTTTACCACTACCGAGCCTCCACCGATTTTGGCATGATCACCTACTGTAAACGATCCCAAAACTTTAGCTCCCGCACTTATAGTGACATTATTGCCGATAGTAGGGTGGCGCTTGCCTTTTTCTTTACCTGATCCCCCCAAAGTGACTCCCTGATAAAGGGTAACATTATCGCCTATCTCTGCGGTCTCTCCTATTACAATTCCGCTGCCATGGTCTATAAAGAATCCTTTGCCAATTTTAGCCCCGGGATGGATTTCTATCCCGGTTATAAAGCGGCTGATATGGGATACCATCCGAGCCAGGAAATAAAACTTGCTGTTATATAGAAAATGGGCCAACCTATGAAATATTATGGCATGAAATCCCGGATATAATAAAAGTATTTCTGCTGCACTGCGTGCTGCCGGATCTCGTTCAAAGACTACCTGAATCTCTTTCTTTAGAGCTTCAAACATACTTTTTCCCCCTTTGGTTCATATTTACATTCCAAAATAAATAAACCTTCCATCTCTGTTTTCAGAGACGAAAGGTTTTTACTTCCGCGGTTCCACCCTGCTTGAGTGCCATAAGCACCCCGCTTTTGATCAAAATAACGGCTTTAACCGGATATACCTACTATTATTTCGGCATACCTGCTCCCGGGTGCACTTTCGTCAGCTTCGTACTGTAAGAAGGCTCTCAGCCGGTGACCTTCTCTCTCTGGCAGCGATAGCTGCTTACTTCTCCCATTCACAGCATTTGTATAAATTATAATTTGTCTTTGAACTTGTTTAATCTATATTTCTATCAGTAATATAAATTATATGCAGGAATCATTACTAATGTCAACTTGCAATCAACAGCCCGGACTTACCGGTGGTCATTTAACTTTCGGGGAATTCTTCGGTATCTGGATAATGTTTCCGCAGAACTTACATCGAATCTCTTTTTTCATAAATTTAGATGTTACAAATTGATATCTGTCGCATTTAGAACATTTTACTTTATGAAAAAAGGCTGCTAGAGAAGACATGAAAATCGGATTCATTTTGATTCCTCCTTATGAACTTTACTAAAAAGCTTGCCTACGTCGTCAATAATCATCGGCGAACCCAACACAACGGCCTGGTCATCTGCTTCCAGCCGGTCTTCTCCGCCGGGGTTCACTATGGTATCTGGTCCGCGCTGTATTAAAAGGAGTGAACCTCCATATCTGCCTCGCAAATCAATTTCGGCCAGGGTCCTGCCCACCACCCAGGCTCCATTTTCTACCCGGATGTTCACAATTTCGGCGTCGTGGTGATGAAGCTTGAGGTCCATAAAGTTGGGGGACCTCCTGGAGAGACTGCGCAGCATTTCATAACGATCAGAACGTATTTCAGTTATGAATTTCTCTATATCTATTTTGGGAACCAGATATTTTTTTAATACTAGAGTAAATATCTCCAGCGAGGTTTCAAACTCCTCGGGAATAACAGAATTGGCACCCACTTCATATAAAGGCTTAATCTCCTGGACATAACGGGTACGTACGATGATATAAATATTCGGATTCATTCTTCGGATTAAGTCAGTCATCCTCACCGTAGCAGTTGGATCGGAAATAGCGATTACTACTACCCGGGCATCCTTTACATTTGAATGCCGCAAGACCTCAGGCTGGGTTGCATCTCCATAAAATATGGGTTCCCCATTCTCTTTTTCATCCTTAACTGTGTCAGGATTATGTTCAATAACCAAATATGGTATACCTGAGGCTGAAGCCGCTCTAGCAAGATTTCTCCCGTTAAGGCCAAAACCTATAATGATTAAATGGTTGCTTATTACGTCTTCCTTGATTTCAATTCCAGGATTAACCCCGGTTCTTAATTTGAGGGGGAAAGGCAGTTTCAGAACCATATCCGCAATCCAGGGAGATAAGACGATAATAAAAGGCGTTAAAGCCATAGTTAGAACAGACACGGCCATAAACAACTGATAGAATGAATCAGTAACTAAATTATACTCCATCCCAAATCTGGCCAGGATAAAAGAAAATTCTCCTACCTGGCTCAAAGCCAGACCTGTCAAAACGGCGGTTCTTATGGGAAACCCCAGAGCCAGCACCGCCCCTCCGGCAATAAAAGTTTTCCCGAACAGTACTGCTATGGTTATTAAGATAACCATAACGGGATGTTGTAAAAAAACTCCCAGGTTTAGCAGCATTCCAATTGAAACAAAAAATATGCTGGTAAACACATCCCGAAAAGGTAAAATACTTCCCAAAGCCTGGTGGCTGTATTCCGATTCCGATATTATCAGACCCGCCAGAAAGGCACCCAATGAAACCGATAGGCCTATGCTGGATGTGAACCACGCTATCGCCAGGCACATTGTCACTGTGCTTATAAGAAATAGTTCCTGACTGCGCTGACGGGCAATATGATAAAGCAGAAAAGGGGCCACCCATTTAGCGCTTACAAACAACAATATCAGGATTAATATAACCTTGACTAACAAAAGTAAGGGTGATTCACCCATTCCGCCGGGATTATTGGCTAAAACCGGAGTAAACAGCATCATGGGGATAATGATAATGTCCTGAAATATTAGTATACCCAGAGTGCTGCGACCATAAGGAGCGTCAATCTCCGATCTGTCCTGAATAATCTTCAATACAATGGCAGTACTGCTGAGTGAGATCAAGAAACCAGTGAACACTGCTTCACCCAGCGGAAGTCCGAATTTCGTCAGGATCATCGTAGTTGCCAGCGCGGTCCCCGCAACCTGCAGCGTACCACCCATCAGAACACTTTTCCTTATTTCCAGGAGCTGCCCGAGGGAAAACTCAATGCCAATGGTAAAAAGCAGCAGAATAATTCCTAGTTCTGCCATAACTTCAACGTTGTGACCTTCTTGAACCAGTCCAAAGCCACTGGGTCCTGCCAATACACCGGTTATTAGAAGTCCAACAACACTAGGTATTCTTATCTTCTGGCAAATATAGATTACTATGATAGCCAGGGCAAAAATTACTACAACATCATTTAATAGTGGAATATCTATTTAGTTTCCTCCCTCCCCAAATATATATCAAAATAAAAATGGATAGCCCTATTCATAAGACTATCCCCAATAGCAAATTAGTTATCACCTACGGCTTTGATCCTGTTTTTTACATGGTTTCACTATAGGGACCTATATTGCATTATATTATTAATTTCTATCTATTATTATAGCCCCAATCCGTTTAAGCTGACAAATTGCCTTTTAAAGCAATCAGCTAAAACTCGGGAGCCTGCCAGTTCTCTTAACTTATCTTAGCTATAGCCTTATTGATCCGTTCCAAGGATTGGTCCCTGCCCCAGATGGATATAAGATATGGCAGCTCCGGTCCATGGGTTTGCCCGCTTAGGGCACTGCGCAATGGCATAAAGACATCTTTTGGCTTTAATTTAAGCTTTTTAACCGTAGCTTTAATGAATTGCTTAATTTCATCGGGCTCACTGAAATGTGGCAGCTCATCGCGGAATGTCTCCAAAACAGTTCGAACCCCTTCACCGTTCAGAGCTTGCAGGGCTTCTTCTTCATAAACAGCATCCCGGAAAAAAACACCCATATGCCGGGTAATGTCAGACAGACATACAAGATGATCTCGAACCGCTTGCACTAACAAACCGTATCTAAGTTCGTCCAATTTTTCTATATCAGCCGCGTATTCTGAAGCTGATAGATAAGGTTTTAACATAGCCGCCAGCTCTTCTGTAGTTTTCTTTTTCAGGTATTGCTGGTTTACCCAGTTTAGCTTGTCCATATCAAACACTGCCGGGCTCTTTGCTACTCTATCCAGAGTAAAGGCCTTAATAATTTCTTCCTGACTAAGTATCTCCTGCTCTCCTTCCGGTGACCATCCCAGAAGTGCCAGGAAATTAAAGAGTGCTTCGGGCAGGTAGCCCATCTCCCGGTATTGCACCAGGGAAGTAGCACCGTGTCGTTTACTCATCTTTTGGCGGTCGCTGCCCAGAATCAGCGATATATGGGCAAACTCTGGGCGGGCAAAGTTTAAAGCATCGTAAAGCATGATCTGACGGGGGGTGTTGGATAAATGCTCTTCAGCTCTTATAACATGGCTTATTCCCATCAGAACATCATCTATAACCACTGCGAAATTATAAACAGGTATCCCATCCGATTTAGCGATAATAAAATCACCGCTGTTATCGCTCTCGAAGGTTACCTTTCCGCGCACCAGGTCGTCTATAACATAAGTTTTGTGCTCAGGGACCCGGAAACGGATGCTGGGTTTCAATCCAGCTGCAAATCGTTGTTTAACCTCCTGGTCGCTCAGCTTGCTGCATTTTCCCGAATAGCGCTGCATCTCTCCGCTCGCTAGCTGAGCATTCCGCTCTTCTTCCAGTTCTTCCTGAGTACAAAAGCAGTAGTAAGCATCCCCCTGATCAAGCAGCTGCTGTACATATTTACTATAGATTTCCAGACGTTCGGTTTGACGATAAGGCCCGTTTTCTCCGCCCTGGATCATTCCTTCAGTCCAGCTAATTCCTAACCAGCGCAGTGATTCGATTATTTCATCCTCGTATTCACGACGCGAACGTTCCAGATCGGTATCTTCAATGCGTACCACAAACTGCCCATCCTGGTGGTGGGCTGCAAACAGGTAATTAAATAGGGCTGACCGTGCTCCTCCAATATGTAATGGTCCGGTGGGGCTGGGTGCAAACCTAACTTTGCAATTATTCATTAGTTTTCCTCCCAAAATTCCTGGGTATTTCCCGGATAAAATTATCAACACGACACTGGGTAATTATAGCATTTCAATTATTGTATCGTAAACTGATATATAATCGGCAACCATCCGCTCTTTACTAAAACGCCTCTTAACCCATCGGCGGCATTCACGCCGATCGAGCCCCGCTATGGCTTTTAATCTATCCACCGCTTCATTGATGTTGGTAACCAGAAAGCCGGTTTGCCCTTCATTGATAACTTCAGGCATGGAACCCCGGTTAAACGCTATTACCGGGGTTCCGCAGGCCATGGATTCCACCACACTTAGGCCAAAGGGCTCATTGAAGTAAATGGGGTGCAGTAAGGCAAAAGCCCCCCCCAAGAGTTCATTTCTTCGCTCAGGTCCAACTGATCCTACATAAATGACATTATTTTTATCAATGTAGGGCAGCACCTGTGAATCAAAATAGGCATTATCCTGTATGATTCCAGCTATAATCAGCTTCATTCCAAACCGTCTGGCAATCTGGATAGCCTCATAGGTTCCTTTGTCCGGGTGTATCCGCCCAAAATAAAGCAGGTAATTTCCCGGTTCTTCGATGAAGGAGAACAGATCAAGGTCTATCCCGTGATAGACCGTAGCCACATAGTCCAATTTCGGACTGCGGTCAGATTCGCTGATGGAAACATAATAATTATCCCGATTGTAGGCCTTGTATACGGGTAATATCTTGGGATTGGAAAAACCATGGATAGTAGTGACTACCGGTGTTTTAACCAAGCGGCTATAGGAGAGGGGCAAAAAGTCATAGTTGTTATGTATTATGTCAAACTGATCAGCTTGCTCGAATAGATGAGCAATATGTAGACACTCCCATACCTTGGCATCCATTTGCTTATTTTCCTCATAGGGTGCAGGGCATATGGAATCCAGTCGGGCACTTGTCTTTGAATCGCCGGTAGCAAATAGCGTAACTTCAATTCCTCTGCTGACTAATCCCTCGGCTAATAAAGATACTATGGTCTCCCAGGGCCCGTAATGACGGGGAGGGGTTCGCCAGGCTATCGGTGACAAAAGCGCAACTCTCACGATATAAATCCTCCATAACTCAATTATTTTTTACTGGCTGTGAAAATGCACTTTTCATAGCCCTTTTAGCCATTCCTTATAGTTTTGGTAAAGTTTGGAGATATTATTCCTCGGATTGTGGTAAAATTCATCCTGATCTATATCCTTAAGCCAGGGGCAGCTCAGATGATGCGTACTTTCTACGGTTGTGTTTTTATAATGGCTAAATATATCCACAGCAGGTTTTGAGCTTCCATCATGTCGGAACATACCAAAATGGCGTTCGTGCAGGCATTTATCGAGCGGGGGGTTCTCCCACAGTAATGGGGCATAATCTGCATAACACCATGCCATTCCCCCTATCATTCCTACTTCCTGCAACTGCGGCAAGACTTTATTGTAATAAGAGGCAGCTTCATCTTCCGACCATAATGGACACTGGCAAAGGCTTTCGTACTCAGCTGGAGGTTCTGGAGGCAGAACTGACCGAGTGGGAACTCCAAATTCCTGAAAAAGCACTGATTTTTGCCCCAACCAGGCGGTAATAATCCCTAGAAACGGTACTAAATCGGGGTCAATTGGGTCTTCTACCCAGGAAAGGTAACAGGGGTAGCCATGCATACATATGAAGTCGCAGAATAAGGCTGCATCCTGCGGCCATAAGTGTCGATCTTCTTCCAGGTCTTCGGCATGCATCCCCAGGGTTACTCTGGCTCCATCGCTGCAGTGCTTGATCTGAGAAGTCATACTTTTAAGCCACTTCCGAGCATCGCTGCGCTGAGGCGGAATAACCCAGTTGGATGCTTCATTTCCCAAATCATAGGCAAAGATCGCTTCATGACCCTTCAGGGCTTTAACAACTGCCTGGATTTGATACAGCTGAGCCTCTATCACCTCATGGTCTATATAACAATTACGAATACCAGCCGCTCCGACCCGTCCATTACTGAAAACAGGAAAGCGGTCTTCACTTTCCCCGGACGTTAGCATCCAGGCCGGCATCCAATTTATTCCGCTCATATGTCCACAGAAAAAGGTAGGCATCAGCTGTAAGCCATAGGAAGAGGCCAGATCGGCTGTTTTCTTCAAGTCGTCAAGGCAGGCTGATGATATGGTTTCAGGCGCAGGCTGGAAGTCTTCCCAGGTTAGAAATATTCTGACCATACGGAAATTATTTTCGGCCAGGCTTTTAAAATCGCTCTCTACTTCCCGAACATCAAAATGTCTCCACCAGTACATGGCCTTATTCACCGGCCAATAGTTAATTCCCGTAATAAATTTTTGATTATTGCTCATATAGTCTTCACCTTCAAGGCAGCCACTCATCAGCTGTTAAATTCTCAGGCAACTACACCCATCAATCCCTGGATGAGACTCCGAATAAAATCAATAATCCTCTGAATAAAACTTTTAGCCTGGTCGGATTGATTTCGAACATCCTGGATACCTTTTTGTAGTTTATCTAACTGTTGATCGAGCTTGGTTATGTTGATATTTAACTTATTAATATTCTGCATCAAAGCAACAATTCGATTTACATCCTCATCCGACAGCTTGACATTAAGATCCGCACTAACCTGTATGATTATGCGCCGTATCTCTTCTGGATCTGTAATCTTCTTCTCCACAACTTGTTTTTTAACTTCATAGATGATTTTGCCGGCTTTGTCCTGCCCAATCTTCTGCCCCAGTTTGGATGACTCGGCCACTTCCTGGTTGGCAGTTTCTTTAGCTGTCTCATTTATCTTATTCCCGCTAGCCAATTCAAATGCTTTAATTATTCCAGTAAGTGCTGCTGTACCGGAAACTTCAAAAGGTGCCGCTACATTTATCTGTACATCTTCAATCCCCGCAGTATTAGCGGCATTTGCATACATAAAGGGAGTAACTCCGTTAATATTATGGGTTTGAACACCAATGCCCTGCCCTTTATCTGCACCTGTGACCAGAGCGCAGGAAATAGCTCGAGTTCCGATTAAGCTCTCATCAATTTTACCCTGCAGATATTTTCTTTCCTCCTGGTTGCTAACTGTAACATAACGTACATTAGCAAGGTTGCTCTTGCTCCCAAAATAAGTTAAAACCTGATTTTTCTGTGCTTCAGTTAAATCCTGTCCCAGACTGATAACGGCCTGTCCGGTCTTAACATCTGCACCCGTATTTACCGTCTTTTCTCTGTAAATCCATGCTGATGTCAGTAAAGCGAAGACCATAACAGAAACAAAAATTTTACGCATAAAAAAATTTACCCCCTGTTTTTTTCTTAGTCTGTCTCTTTCAAGGAGTAAATAGTATAGGATTATTTATTTTGTATTAAAACTACAGCCTGAGCTGAGATCCCTTCCTCTCGGCCTTCAAATCCCAGACCTTCTGTAGTGGTAGCTTTTACACTAACCTGTTCCGGTTCAACACCTAAAGTTCTGGTAATATTAGTAATCATAGCCGGTATATATGATGCTAATTTAGGCTTTTCAGCAACGATAGTACTATCTATGTTGATAATAGTAAATCCGCCATCCTTTAATAGCTGTCCCACTTGCTGCAAAAGGATGAGGCTGTCGATATTTTTATATTTTCTGGAATTATCGGGAAAGTGCTTTCCTATGTCCCCAAGAGCTGCTGCCCCTAGAAAGGCATCACAAATAGCGTGCACGAGAACGTCGGCGTCTGAATGTCCTAAAAGCCCCTTGGTAAATGGTATATCAACTCCGCCTAAAATCAATCTCCTGCCCTCTGCCAGGCGGTGCACATCATATCCTGTACCAATTCGCAATTTATCCTACCCCCAATCTCATAAACTTTTCTATTCTCTTTGAGCCTTCAAAAGAGCTTCCGCTATGATCAGATCCTCAGGGGTAGTAATTTTCAGATTGTTATATTCTCCCTCTACAAGTCTGACCCGCCCAATATAGCGTTCAAAAAGTGAAGCATCATCCGTACCCTGAAAATTCTCTTCATAAGCCTTTCGGTAGGCTGTCATCAGTTCCGCGTACTTGAATATCTGGGGGGTCTGTATTGCATAAATTGAGGTTCTATCCAGAGTCTGACGCACAAAACTTTCCCCGTCAACCATCTTGAGCGTATCCTTGCTAGGAATGCCCGGAATAGCTGCCCCCCACTCCTCAGCTTGCTTAAACAATCGGGAGAAAAGTCCCGACGACAAAAGTGGCCGGGCACCATCGTGCACAGCCACCAAGTTGGTGTCCGATCCTAGTTTATGTAACCCAATCAATACTGAATCCTGTCTTTCCTTTCCTCCAGGAAGCACAGCAGAAACCTTATTGTATTTAAAGCGTTTAATAACCTCTTGTTCGCAATAATCCAGCTCATGTTCCCCGGTTATTACTACAATTTGTTCAACTATATCCAGTTTCTCAAAGAAATCCAGGGAATAAGATAAAATCGGCCGCGAGTTAAGCAGCATATATTGCTTATTAATGCCGCTCTTCATGCGGCTGCCTTTGCCAGCTGCGGCTATAACAACCCGGAGGTTGTTAACCATATATATTCACCTCTTGTATTGGTACCCCCTGCAAGTTCGGTTTTACGATACCCAGACTGTTATCTTCCCTTAGTTTACGGCTGAATATCATTCTTCCTGCTGCGGTTTGGAAGACGCTGGTTACAAGCACTTCCAGGTTATTGCCCAGTTCATCCTGTGCATCCTCAACAACTACCATGGTTCCATCCTCCAGATAGCCTACCCCTTGCCCGGGTTCTTTACCTTCTTTTAATATATTAATATACATGGTTTCCCCCGGATAAACAACTACCTTAACCGCATTAGTGAGTTCATTTAAATTCAGAACTTTAATGCCTTGTAATTCAGCCACCTTATTGAGGTTATAGTCAGTAGTAATAATATTGGCGCCGCTTTGTTTACATAGTCGGACCAGTTTCATATCAACTTCTTTTTCTTCTGGAATACTATCTTCCACTACTTTTATTGTTATTGCAGAATCCTTTTGCATTTTGGACAGCAGTTCCAATCCGCGTCTGCCTTTGCTTCTCCGTAGACTATCGGAAGAATCAGCTATATGCTGCAGTTCCTCAATAACAAAAACCGGTACAATTAAAGTACCCTCTAAAAACTTACTTTGGCATACATCATAAATGCGGCCATCAATAATTGCACTGGTATCTAATACTTTATAACTGCTATTCATTTCTGCATCGATATCCTTAGGTTCAGGTAATTGAACGGGAAGGAACTTCCACACATCCAGTGCCCTGCGGCTTCCTATTTGCATTCCTACATAACCACATAATAAGAAGCTAAGTATAGTCAGGTAGGTTCCCACTCCATTAATCAAAGATAATGGATAGCTGCTCAGGAGAGCGACCAATACCCCCAATACCAGTCCCGCCATGCCACAAAGAAGTATTTCTATTGAAGTATTGTCCAGCCAGCGGTTAAACAAATTCCATCCTTTTAGCACAAACCGCCACAGCCATGCTCCAGACAAATAAAATAGCAAGAATGCTATTCCCCCAGCCACAAGCTGCTCGACAGTATTTAATCTGACGAATAATTTAAGCGAAAAGCTGGCCCATAAACCTCCGATAAGTGCTAAAAACAACAATGGTCTGTAAAAATTTTTATTATACATTAAAAATCACCTCCACTAATATCTTTCTAGTAAAAAGCAATTATTATACAATAAATCAAAAATATTAGTAATAATGGAAAATTTATTTAATTTTTGAAAAACATATTTTTAGCTCTTTAAATGCCATAATATGTCAGCAAAGATTCGGCTGGCAGAATTGACAAAAGATTTACGGGAAGGCTATAATTAATGAAATGCCGATCAGACGGGGGGAATTAAGCTCTTTATGAAAGACTTAATATGCGATGAATTTCAAAACACTGTGGGCGACCTTTTAATCCGTCACCACAGCGTAGTTGATGTTTTGACTAAACTTTCTGAATCTACCTGTCGAGTTAACCGCGCTGTTATCAAATCCGTAACCGATTGCGGTTGTGTTTCCATTCAAGCTGAAAAAATCGATATACCTGACCACCTGGAATCAGTAGCCGAACTAAAAGCATGTTTGGACAGCCACTTGCGCGGAGAGTTATGCCAGCATTGTGATGAAGTTGTAATAGGTGAATTAGGGAAACTCCTTTTTTATACAGCTGCCCTTTGCAATCTCCTGGATATAAATCTCTATGATGTTTTTATTAAGGAGAATAAGAAATCTCAAGCCTTAGGTTATTTTAATATGACCTAATTTAGTTGGAACTGTGTAATCTATATAGTACAAAAAACCGCCTTAGGCGGTTTTTTTATTTTCAGCAAATATAGAAATCTTTACAGTAACCCAACAAAAGGACCGTCCCCTTGTTGGGTCTCTTTATACCATATATTCCAGGAGGAACTGCTCCCGCATCCTCTTTAAGCCGTTCTTTATGGACCGGGCGCGCACCTCTCCAATACCTTCTACATCATCCAATTCCTCAATGCTAGCTTTTAAAATATTGTTTAGCATGGAGAAACGTTCAACAAGGTTTTCTATTATGGCTGGAGGTATTCGCGGAATCTTGTTCAACATCCGATAACCCCTCGGAGCAACCTGCTGCTCCAAGTGACTGCTGGTTGTTCCTAATGCTAAACTCTTAAGCAGAAAAACGGAGTCAGATATCTCATCTTCAAATGCACGCAGTACGGTGTTTAATATCTCTCTGGGGCTTTTTTCTTTGTTATTAGAATAATCTTTGATAATTAGAGTCGCTTCTTCTTCCACATTGGACACTAATTCATCCATCTGCATTTTAACCAGACGTCCTTCTGTGCCTAATTCACTTATGTAATTTTCTATTTCCCCAGCTATGTTTAGAACTTTAATGCTGCGGCGGAGTACTTCGCATACCTCCACCACGGTTACGAGATCTTCAAATTCTAATCCCCCCAAGTGCTGCAATTCCCTTATCAAGACGTTCCGGTATTTCTCCAGTGTTTGCAGGGCCTGGTTGGCTCTAACCAATATAGATGCAATATCTCGCAGTCTGAAACTCAAATTTCCCTGGAAGAGCGTTACGACCTGACGGCGTTGGGATATGGCCACTACTAATTCCCCGGTTTGCATAGCCACCCGTTCTGCAGTACGGTGACGAATGCCGGTTTCCTGGGAAGGCAGTTTAGGGTTGGGGTCTAATTGAGCATTTACTATTAAAATCCTGGAAGCATCGTGGTTGGTAATAATAGCACCATCCATCTTAGCAAGTTCATATAGACGTGCCGGGGTAAATTCACAGTCAATATGGAATCCACCACTTACCATGTTCATAACTTCAGGAGAATCACCAACTACTATTAGGCCCCCGGTACTCGCATGCAGCACATTTTCAATGCCCAAACGAAAAATCGTACCTGGAGCTAGCATTTTAAGGGACTGGCGAAAATTTCCCCTGTAAATATCTTCTACCAACACTATCCCCCCATAACAGTTTCTATAAAGTCATCCAGGTTTCTGGTTTCCATTAATTCTAACCCACCTATATTTCTGCCTCCGAGATTAGCCCCGGAAGGTATTACTACACGTTTAAAGCCCATCTTCTCAGCTTCTTTCAGGCGTGCATCCAGGAACGGTACCGGTCTGATTTCCCCGGAAAGGCCTAGTTCTCCTAAATATACCATGTCCACTGGTAGGGGTCTTTCCCGGTAGCTGGAAAGAATAGCTGCAGCAATGCCCAGATCTACCGAGGGGTCTCTTAGGAATACTCCTCCAGTAACCTTAAGATATACATCATATGCAGAAAGATTAAAACCCCGCTTTTTTTCCAATACTGCGATTATCAGTGCCAGTCGGTTCTGATCAATACCCGAAGCCATACGTCGTGCATACCCGGGTCCGGTAGATGAAACTAATGCCTGCATCTCTATCAGCAACGGACGGCTGCCCTCAAAGCTGGCTACTACTGCACTCCCACAGACCGTAGGATCTTTGGCACTTAAGAATATTTGTGAAGGGTCTAGCACTTCCTTAAGTCCCAACCCGCTCATCTCCAGCAGGCCGATCTCATCAGTAGAACCGAAGCGGTTCTTTACCCCTCGTAAAAGCCTAAAAGAAAAATGCTTTTCACCTTCGAAGTAGATAACTACATCAACCATATGTTCAAGCACCTTCGGACCAGCCAAAGCACCATCTTTGGTTACATGCCCGACAAGAAAGAATACCCTGTCGCTTTTTTTAGCCATATCCATAATCTTCGCAGTGCATTCGCGAAGTTGCGAAACACTGCCTGGAATGGATGACAAACTCTCCGAATACACGGTTTGAATGGAATCTATAACCACCAAATCAGGTTTTAATTCCTGTAAATAACCACCCAGCAGATCGATATTCTGTTCATTCAGAAAGTATATAGATGCACTGTCTATACCTAGCCTTAGTGATCTGAGCCTAATTTGCCCAGCGGATTCTTCTCCAGACAAGTAGAGTACCTTTTTACCGTTTACTGCTATGAAGTTGGCTGTCTGCAGAAGAAGTGTAGACTTACCTATACCGGGATCCCCTCCAAGTAAAACCAGCGACCCGGGTACAATTCCCCCTCCCAGTACACGATCTAATTCAATCATCCCACTGGAATAACGATACAAGGGGGAATTAGGTATATCAGACAAGGCCACTGGCTGTATCTTACGCACGCTTCGTGCAGACATCCGTTTGGGACCACTTTCCTCAAGAAGACTGTTCCAGCTGCCACATCCCGGACATCTGCCAAGCCACTTCGCTGATTCATTACCGCATTCCTTACAGACAAACCTTGTAACAATTTTTCCCATAATTTTCCCTCTTTAGTACCATTATAATACAAATATTTCTCTCATGTTCAGTGTTTTTAATTGATTTACTGCTTTCGAGCCACTATTTTACCATCTGCAGCATCTACCATGATTGTATCTCCTGGGATTACGGTCTTCTTTAGGATTTCTTCAGATACAGTGTCCTCTACCAGTTTTTGAATAGCTCGCTTTAAAGGACGAGCACCATAAGCAGGTTCATAGCCCTCTTTCATAATTATCTCCCGGGCTGATTCGGTAATTATTAGTTTATACCCGTTATCTACGATGCGTTGACTTAGATCTTGAATTAATAGATCAATAATTTGTTTAAGTTCCTCTTCCGATAAACTCTGGAAAACTATTATCTCATCAATTCGATTTAAAAATTCGGGTCTGAATGTATGCTTCATTTGTTCCATTACCCGTTCCTTCATTTTTGCATAATCTTCCGCTTCATCAGCTGCCCGTTTAAAACCAAGTGTCTTGCTTCTAGATAGAGTTTCAGCCCCGACGTTGGAAGTCATTATAATAATGGTATTTCTAAAATCAACTGTCCTTCCCTGACCATCAGTCATCCTTCCATCTTCCAAAACCTGTAGCAGGATATTATAAACATCTGGGTGGGCCTTCTCTATTTCATCAAGCAGGATAACTGAATACGGTTTTCTTCTAACCTTCTCAGTTAGTTGGCCGCCCTCATCATAACCTACATAGCCCGGAGGAGACCCGATCATACGAGATACGGCATGTTTCTCCATATACTCGGACATGTCCAATCGTATCACTGAATCTTCGGTGGCAAACATAGCCTCGGCCAGTGCACGAGCCAGTTCTGTTTTCCCCACCCCGGTGGGTCCCAGGAACACAAAGGACCCAATTGGCCGTTTGGGGTTTTTTAACCCCGCCCTGGCTCTGCGTACGGCTCTGGCTACAGATCTCACCGCTTCACTCTGGCCTATTACCCGATTATGCAATACCTCTTCCAGATGGAGCAGCCGCTCCCCTTCTTCCACGGCCATTTTGCTGACCGGTATTCCCGTCCATTTGGAAATGATAACGGCTATTTCTTCTTCTCCTACCATGCCGGCCTGAACACTGCGTTTACTCATCCATTCCTTACGCTGGCTGTCAATTTCATCTTTTAATTTCTGTTCCTCATCCCGGAGCTGGGCTGCCTTCTCATATTCCTGTGCATTAATTGCTTCTTCTTTTTCCTTGCTGATCTCCACTAGTTTAGCTTCCAGCTCTTTAACATCTGCGGGCAGTATATAGTTCGCCAAGCGTACCCGTGATGCTGCTTCATCAATCAGGTCAATCGCCTTATCGGGCAGAAACCGATCTGTAATATACCGGGTTGAAAGCCTCACAGCAGCCTCAATCGCCTCATCGCTTATTTTCACTCCATGATGAGCTTCGTACCGATCCCGCAGCCCTTTTAAAATCTCTATGCTTTCCTCCAGATTGGGTTCATCAACTTGAATCGGCTGAAATCTCCTTTCGAGGGCTGCATCTTTCTCAATATACTTACGATATTCATTCAGGGTAGTGGCCCCAACGCACTGGAAATCTCCCCGCGCCAATGACGGCTTAAGGATATTGGCAGCATCGATGGCTCCTTCCGCTGCCCCTGCCCCAACTAGAGTATGCAATTCATCAATAAATACAATAACATCACCAGCGGTTTTTATCTCACTAACAATCTTGGTTAATCTATCTTCGAATTCTCCCCGGTACTTGGTTCCAGCGATCATAGAAGACAAATCCAGAGAAATAACCCTTTTATGACTTAAGGTTTCCGGCACCTTGTTTTCAAAAATAACATGTGCCAATCCCTCCACGATGGCCGTTTTGCCTACACCAGGATCGCCAATTAAAACAGGATTGTTTTTGGTTCGCCGGGATAGAATTTGTACTACCCTTTCTATCTCCTCTTCACGGCCGATAACCGGATCTAATCTTCCCTCTCCTGCATCTTTGGTTAAGTCGCGGCTGTAAGAGTCCAGGGTAGGTGTTTTACTCCTGGGTTTCCTGCTTTTTTGGTTATGACTGAAGGAATTATTAGGCGGTTCCATAGGAGATTCAATATTGTTCATACCTGCGGCTTCGCCACCGAGCAGCAGCATGACCTGCTCCCGCAGACTATCCAGCTTTACCCCCATAGATAAGAGCACTTGACTGGCAACCCCTTCTTCTTCACGAAGCAGAGCCAGCAGAAGATGTTCCGTGCCCACATAATTAACACCTTGCATTCGCGCTTCATCAAAAGCTAAGTTAAAAACCTTTTTAGCCCTGGGAGTGATGGGTAAATCACCTGCCGGCCCCTCAGTTTCAGTTTTGTTATCACCAATAAAACGTTTTACTTCCTCTCTTACATTAGCTAAATCAATCCCCAGATTTATCAGTGCTCGTGCTCCTACCCCTTCCCCTTCTCTCAGCAGTCCGAGCAGAATATGTTCTGTGCCAATGGCTGGATGACTAAGCTCCCTGGCTTCTTCCTGGGCGTGTATAACAGTATTTCGAGCTCGCTGTGTAAACTTTCTAAACATTTAAAATTCCTCCTTATAACAAATAACTCAATTTATTGAACGAAGGTTAGTTTTTCTTTAATCACTTCCGCTCTTTTAATATCACGTTCCGTCGTATCCATTTCCCGGCCTCCGCGCTTCTGTAGGTGGGCCGGTCTAACCGCTACCATAAGCTCATTTAAGGAAAATAAACTAATGCCCTTTAAAATCCTTAAATCCACTCCCAGCCGCACATCAGAAAATAACGTTAAAGCTTCGTCAGAGGGAATAACCCGGGCATTGCTTAAAATTCCATAGGCCCTGCCAATCTTATCCTCCAACTGATACTTCATGTCTGTCTGCAGCCTGTCACGCAGCAAACTTTCCTGTTCGACAATCTGTTCCGTTATTGTCTGCAGGTAATTACATATGTCTTCTTCAGCTTGTCCGAGGGTAATCTGGTTGGAAATCTGGAAGAAATTGCCCACGGGTTCACTGCCTTCACCATACAGACCTCGAACCGCTAAACCTAGTTGACCAATATTCTGTAAAATTTGATTAAGCTGCCCGGTCATTTGAATAGCAGGCAGATGCAGCATTACTGAGGCACGCATTCCCGTTCCTACATTTGTGGGGCAGGAAGTAAGGTACCCTCTATTTTCATCAAAAGCATAATCCAGCTTCTGCTCAAATTCATCATCTAACTCCTGTACCCGAGCATAACATTCTCCTAACTGTAAACCCGGCAGCAGGCACTGAATCCGCAGGTGATCTTCCTCATTAACCATAGCCGATAAGGAGCCATTATCATTTACTAGTATTGCTCTTAAAGATGAGTTAGAGGCGGCATACATAGGGCTGCTTAAATGTTTCTCAGCCAAAACTTGCCGGTCCAAAGCACTCAGTTGGTCAAAGGTAACCATGTCCATTGAGCTCAGTACCGAACCAGACGATTTCTGCCAGGCATCTCTTATTTGTTCCAAGCACTTTTCACCATTAGCCTGATCCAATAAATGCGGAAAAGGAATCTTATTAAGATTTCGAGCCAGACGAACTCGGCTGCTAATAACAATATCCCTATTACCCTCTTCCGAATCCATCCATTTTATATAACTGCTGTTCAGCACATCATTTATACTCATGGCTCTGTTCCCCCTTATGACAATTTGTTTTCCATCTGCTTAACCTGATCTCTGATCTCAGCCGCTTTTTCATATTTTTCTTCTTTTACGGCTTCCTGAAGCTTATTTTTTAACACCTCTATCTGCTTTCTTATCAAAACCTTTTCCCCGCCTCGTACAGGTATCTTACCCAGATGCTGGCTGTTGCCATGAATTCTCCGCAAAGGAGCTTCCAACTCCTGTTCATAAACTTTATAACACTCGCTGCACCCCAACTTGCCTACCTGCCGAATATCTATAAATCTCATACCGCAATTGGGACACTTGCTGGGTATAGCAATCGTTGAAACATTCTGCACACTGTAATTGGATCCAAACATACCACCCAGTAAATTTGGAATTGAAAACTTATTTGCAGAATCAAATAAAAATCCGCTCTTTTGCGAGGCACAAACTTCACATAAATGACTTTCTACTTTTTGCCCGTTGAATACCTGGGTTAGGTGAACAGTTGCTGGCTTTTCTTTGCACTCTTCACAAAACATATAAGTCGCCTCCTAATTCTTGATATTTAAATCTTTAAATACTGCCGCAAGGCAACAGCAAAATATTCACAGACAGGTATTTTATATTCCAGGGGTAAATCCTTACAAATATTTAAGGCTATATGTTTAAGCATCTCCGTTTCCCGCCGGTTTAACAACTTTTCGCTGTTTATTTGATCAAGAAAATCAATAAGCGGCAAGACCGCATATTGATTATTAAATTCGGTAATGCGAATATAACCCTGACCACCTCTGCGGCTTTCTGTGAAGTACCCGTTTTTTTCGGTAAACCTGGTACTCAAAACGTAAGTTACCTGTGACGGCACACAAGAAAATGTCTCCGCAATTTCTGCCCGCTGAATCTCTATTTGCCCGTTATCACTCCTGGCAATCAGAACCTTAACATACTGTTCTATTCCATCAGCCAAACTCTTTTTCATATGATTCCCTCTTTGACTTTATTTGACCTTTGTTAATATTTTACCTCTTGCTGGGTATTTTTTGCAATAACTAATCTCCAATTATTATTATATTGCCCTTTGTAAGATGGCCTCATAATAATTTAGAAATAATGTTAAAAAAAAATGAGGTATCATGATGGATACCTCATTACAGAGTGTCGATAAAGTCAGACCGAGCAAAAAAGGTTTGGTCTTATTTACTCTGGCGTTTACTTGTCAAAATAAGTGCTGCGAATTTAGGCAGTGCCAATTGACGCTGAAATCGGCTGGGCTCTGCTAACAGCCTGTACAGCCATTCGAGATTTAATTTTATCATCCATCTTGGAGCCCGCTTTTTTTGACCTGCTATAACATCTAAGCTGCCTCCTACTCCAATACACGCAGGCACACCTAGTTCTTCCCGGTATCTTTTTATCCATAGTTCCTGCTTGGGTGCTCCTAATGATACAAAAAGTATATGGGGATTGAGCTCTTTAATTTTTTGTATCATCGCAGGTATGTCCTCATCTTTAAAGTAACCATGGTGAGTACCGCAGATTTGCAGGCCCGGGTAGGCCATAGTCAAATTCCTCGCTGCCTTATCGGCTACACCTGGAGCAGAACCGAGCAAAAATACTTTCCAGGCCTCTGCAGGTGCCTCCTTACATAGCTGGTGCAGTAAATCAATCCCGGTTACTCTTTCCTTGACGTCATATCCTAATTGTCTTCCACCCCAAACAATTCCGATACCATCAGGAGTTACCAGATTAGCATTATTAATAATATTCATTAATTCCCGGTAAGTTTGAGCCTGGTAGACTATTTCTGCATTCAGGGTAATGATATGCGCCGGCCGCCTTCGATGAATTAAATCCTTTATTCTGGCAATTACCTCCTGAGAAGTTAACAGATCTACCTGACAGCCAAGAATATTCGCCTTTTTTTGATGTTCCATATATAGAACCCCTCTTTTATTTTTCCTCTTGAAACCGATAGTTTATACCCTATTTACTGTATCATGATTTTATTAGCTTATTATATTAGTTATTCCTGCTTGTACTATATTTAATCATAAAAAAACCCGCCTCAGGCGGGTTCATTAAATACTTACAGCACCCTTTTAGCTCCTTTAACCCGGTGGTGAGCTAGAATACTCATTTCATTAAGGGCTTTACCCGTTCCTATAGCTACACAGGATATAGCATCTTCCGCAATAAAAACCGGTAGTCTAGTCTCTTTGGATAGCAGCTTGTCAAGTCCATTTAGAAGTGAGCCTCCTCCGGTCATCACAATACCTGTATTAACAATATCAGCTGCCAATTCAGGAGGAGTAACCTCTAATACCTTTTTAACTGCTTCTATAACTGCATATACAGGTTCTTCTAATGCTTCCCAGCTTTCTGTGGACCTAATTTTAATTGTCTTAGGTAAACCGGAGACCAGATCGCGGCCCTTTACATCCATGCTCTTGTTTTCATTTTCATCAGTTATCCAGGCTGTTCCTATTTGTATTTTTATATCCTCAGCAGTTCGCTCCCCAATCATTAGGCTGTATTCTCTTCTTATATAACGGATTATAGCTTCATCGAACTTGTCCCCGCCTACTCGAAGTGAAGTATTACATACCATCCCACCTAGAGACAATACGGCAATATCGGATGTACCTCCCCCAATATCTACTACCATATTTCCGGTAGCCTCTTCTATATTAAGTCCTGCGCCCAGGGCAGCAGCCAGCGGTTCTTCAATAATAAAGGCTTCCTTAGCTCCAGAAGCAAGAGTGGCCTGACGAACTGCGCGCTCCTCCACATCTGTAGCCCCGGTAGGAATACAGACAATCACCCGGGGTTTGAAAAAAAGCCTCCTGCCCATTACCCTTTTTATGAAATAGGTCAGCATTTTTTCGGTTGTATCATAATCAGCAATAACACCTTCACGCAGAGGTCTAATAGCCACAATGTGTCCAGGAGTACGTCCCAACATTTGACGTGCTTCATCACCTATAGCAATTGCTTTGTTCGTATTTCTGTCTAATGCTACTACTGATGGCTCATGTAAAACAATTCCTTCTCCTTTTTTAAACACCAATACACTGGCCGTACCCAGGTCGATCCCAATGTCCTCAACAAAACACACTTTTTGTTCCTCCCGGCAGATTTTTTCATTTTGCTACTAATATCTATTATTTTACCTTTTATTCGCTATACTGGCTATTTATTTTAATACAGCCGTAATAATGAAAAAAATCAGCCTAATACCAATAAATACCATAACTTATAACACAGCTAACCGGGACTCAATGTAATTAGGCAATCAATATATTACCCGATAGGTGTTGCTATTTGATTAATCTGGGCATACTTCTTCCGAGTTGCTTCCCCTCCTCTTAGATGCCTTTCCGCCTTATTTCTATCCAGAACGTTTCTCACTTCGTCAGATAACTCTTTGCTTATTCGCGGCAGTCTTTCCGAAACATCTTTATGCACAGTGGATTTACTGATCCCGAAAACTTCGGCTGTTCCCCGCACGGTATCTGAAGTGCGCAGAATATATTTGGCTATTTTTACTGCCCTTTTCCTTATATAATTTTGCATTTACCGTTCCCCTCCCAACGAATTTAATAAATTATATTCAGGAGGGTTCTAATCAAGACCTTAGTAACTTAATTTGTAAAAAGTGATCCCTTGATAATACTTCTTAAGTATCTGACGATAGTTTTTACCACGCTTGGCCATTCCGTCTGAACCGTACTGGCATAATCCTACGCCATGCCCATAGCCGCGAGTTTCAATGATAGTAGAATCCTTGGATGATTTAAATTCAATCCAATTTGAAGGCAGATTTAATTCTTTTCGCAGCGTTGTTGCATCTATATGGTGCTCGTTAATATTAATGCTTTTGGGACGCCCTCCCGGGGTTCTGGTCAATATCTTGATTTTCAGGGTAGTTCCTTTATCACCAACTACCTTGTTGATGATTTCGTTATTTATTGTTACATTATCCTTGTTATGAGGAGATTGTTCACAATCTCCACATTTTACTGCACGCAGATATGAAATCTCTTTACCCCAAACAGCACCTGCACTTTCTGTATGGCCACCACAGGTTGAACAATAGAGAGCATCGATCGGTTTAGAATCATATAACATAATCTCCCCCCGTGTGGACTCGACTGCTTCATCTATTTTCTTTGGTAAATCTACTCTATTGGATTGATGGGAGGAAAAATTTGCAGCAGAAATGTACGCCTGACAGGTATTGATATCATCTGAAAGGTCAGCCCCTTTTGGATATGGATGTTTTTCTGTGAGTTTTTTAATTGTGTAAGTACGTGCGCAAATTGCTTGTGCTTTAAGAGCATCAAGCTCAAAAGAAGCAGGCATTTCTGCTGCTACTGTTCCTTTTATATATTCTTCCAGATTCATACTAATAACAATATCTTGTTCGTGCAGATATAATTTAATATAAGGCTCTTGCATAGAAGGCTTTTTGATATGTAAATTATAAAGAATCCATGTTACTATTATTAATAAGAATATACTTATGATTATAATCTGATGTTTCTTATTTTTTCTCATATCTTATAAATATGAAAGGAACATAACTCTAATGTCATGTTCCTTCAAATCCATAATATATATTTTATTCGCTTTTAATATTAGCTCCCATCCCATTTAGTTTATTTATAATATTCTCGTAACCACGATCCACATGTTCACTATTAGATACAACCGTATCTCCCATTGATGTCAAACCAGCTATTACCAAAGCTGCTCCAGCTCGTAAATCTGAAGCCCGAACCGTTGCACCGGTTAGTTTCTTAACTCCACGGATAATGGCGGTCTTGCCTTCCGTTTTAATATCCGCTCCCATTCGGCTTAATTCCTGAACATGCATGAAGCGGTTTTCAAATACAGATTCACTAATAACACTGCTGCCTAAGGAACAACTTAGATAAGCCATAAACTGAGCTTGCATATCAGTTGGAAAACCCGGATAAGGCAGCGTTTTTATATATACCGGCTTAATCTTAGATTCCCTTTTTACTCTTAAATAATCATTTTCTTCGAAGATTTCAGCTCCTGTTTCTACAAGTTTGGCTGTTATAGCTTTCAAATGCTCTGGTATAACATTTCTAATTATTGCATCTCCGCCAGTTGCTGCTATCGCCACCATATAAGTCCCTGCTTCAATTCTATCTGGAATTGGTGTATATTTTATTCCTTTTAATTCTTTAACTCCTTCAATTTTGATTACATTGGTGCCGGCCCCGCTAATTTCACCTCCCATACCATTTATAAAATTAGCTAAGTCAACGATTTCAGGTTCCAGAGCAGCATTTTCAATATAACTTGTCCCCTGGGCCATTGAAGCTGCCATAATAATATTTTCGGTCGCTCCTACACTAGGATAATCCAAATATATATGATTACCAATTAATTGATTAGCTTTAGCTACTACATCTCCTGAATTAAGACTTATATCAGCTCCAAGTGCTTGAAAACCTTTTAGGTGCAGATCTATAGGTCTGGTACCAATTGCACAACCTCCTGGTAAAGCAACCCTAACCTTTCCTTTGCGTGCCAGAAGAGGTCCCATTACTAAAAAAGAAGCTCTGATTTGCCTGACGAGTTCGTAAGGCGGATGAGTTGAGTTGACTTTACCAGACAGCGTTAAATTAGCTTGGTCATGC
>Ga0209639_1001107_pt1 | contig 30092 bp, 26 predicted proteins | sample EPASupsiteHSE605_FD_187268 | JGI IMG/M metagenome (GOLD analysis project Ga0209639, IMG submission 187268) | Bioremediated contaminated groundwater from EPA Superfund site, New Mexico - Sample HSE6-05 (SPAdes) (version 2) | ecosystem: Environmental > Aquatic > Deep subsurface > Groundwater >... | reverse complement strand
TGGTTGTTTTTACCATATCTTTCTTTAAGGACTATATTCCCTTGATTATTAATTCCATAATCAGGACAATCTTTGTTCCAGCAAAAAAATTGTGAAAAATCGATTTCAGAAGTGATTCCAATCCCCCCAATAATAATAGATTTAAAGATATATAAAAATAAGTCAATGATTTAGGGACACGACCGAAAAAGGATTAAAAGAGAAAATTGAGAAAAAAAATGAAAAGAATTGAAAAAGAAAGAATAAATTACCTCAAATAACTGAAATTACTTCCTTTATCTTTCTTTTTTGTATTTACACATGGCCCTGACAAGCCCATTGAAAGGGGGAGACGGCCTGCCTGGTCTAGACCTGAACTCAGGATGGAACTGGGACGCAAAAAAGAAACGTTTGCCAGGAATTTCGGCAATCTCCATTCTGTTTTTGTTTTTGCCGGAAAAGACAATTCCAAAGGATTCCAGTCTGTCCACAAACTCCGGATTTACTTCATATCTGTGGCGGTGGCGCTCGACAATGTAGTTGGTTCCGTAGAGCGTTGCAGCAATAGAACCTTCTTTGAGGAGAGCTTCGTAGTCTCCAAGGCGCATGGTGCCGCCCATATCCGCAACACCGGTCTGCTCAGGGAGGATGTCAATTACAGGATAGGGAGTATCTTCATCAAACTCCGTACTGTTTGCTTTTTTAAGATTTGCCACATTTCTGGCAAACTCAATGACTGCAAGCTGCATGCCCAGGCAGATCCCAAGGAAAGGAATATTGTTTTCCCTGGCAAATTTAATTGCCAGCATTTTGCCTTCAGTCCCGCGTCCACCAAAACCGCCAGGGATAAGAATACCGTCAAACCGTATAAGTTTCTCTATTTCCGCCGGATCTTCTTCAAGAGTTTCGGCCTCAACCATGTTGACCTCAACCCTGCACCCGTTATCAATGCCTCCATGCTTGACAGCTTCAAGAATGCTGAGGTAAGAATCCTCAAGATTGGTGTATTTTCCGACAATTGCCAGTTTGACCTCATCTGCTGTGGACTTCATCCTGGCGACCATATCTTTCCACCCATTGTCTTCAACATGAGACTCAAGTTTCAGGTGCTTCATAAGCTGGGTGGTCAGTCCCTGTTCCTCAATCGAAAGAGGTACTTCGTAAATATCATCGGCGTCATAGGCGCTGATAACCAGTTCCTGGGGCACGTCACAGAATAAAGCGATTTTTTCCTTGGCACTTTCCTGGAGAGGAGTCTTTGACCTTGCAACTATAACTTCAGGGCTCAAACCAAGCGCCCGAAGTTCCTTTACCGAATGCTGGGAAGGCTTGGTTTTCTGTTCTCCCTGAAGGTCTTCCATGACCAGGGTCACATGAATAAACACAATGTTTTCGGAAGGCTCTTCTCTGTGCATCTGACGAACGGCCTCAAGGAAAGGCATACTTTCAATGTCCCCGACAGTCCCTCCGATCTCCACAAGACAGATATCAGCCCCACTCCTGGCCGCAACCTTTCTAATCCGGTTCTTAATCTCGTTTGTAATATGAGGAATGATTTGCACGGTTTTTCCCAGATAATCCCCTCTTCTCTCCTTGGCAATTACTTCCTGGTAAACCTTGCCTGTGGTAAGATTGTGGTCTCTGGTAAGTTCCGTGTCAAGGAACCGCTCGTAATTTCCGAGATCCAGGTCAACTTCACCCCCATCCTTAAGTACAAAGACTTCCCCGTGCTGGTAGGGGCTCATGGTACCTGCATCAATATTGATGTAAGGGTCGATCTTGATAGCCGTAACTTTATAACCTTTATTTTTAAGGTTCCTGCCGATGGATGCGATGGTGATGCCTTTCCCAAGCCCACTCATCACCCCACCGGTAACTACGATATACTTCATGGGTAAGCTTCCTCGACAATTTTTTAAATAGAGGTTTCAGACAAAGGATAAATCACATGAACTTTAGACCGAAAAATAACCAAACGAACAACGTTTGTGAATCTATAATTTGTGAATCTATAATTCTTCTCTACGAACACAATACCAATATCCTCATGATATAAAAAACACTCTCTAATTCTGAAAAAGAATAAGCTCAAGGAAGGAACGAAAATAAAAAATATAAACAAAGATAAAAATGGTTCAATCTACAAATTCGCTTTCATCCAGATTGTAAACAGAAGACAATTAGTTTCTCCGAGGGCTCAACCTTCCTCCATAATTTTTAGTAAGATGTATGTTATACATGTCACAAAAAGGATTGAAAACAAAAGGGCCTGAGTGAAACTGACCTTGAACTGTAAGCTTTCTGGCAGAATGAAGTAGAGGAAGAATAAGGACACAAGCAGTAAAAAGCCTCCAAAAGCCATAGTAAGAGGAAGCTTTTCATTATTTCCTTTATTTATTCGAGTTTTTCTTCCTGTAGAAGCCGAAAAACCCCCTTTAAAGCCTTTAAAGATAGATGACAGCCCACCAAGTCCATTTCCTGATCTTGAGCGAGAAGACTTCTTTACAGGTTGTACAACTAAGGGTGTTTGAGGCTTCAGCTCTTCCTGTTCTTCCTGCTGATAGGATTCATCCCTTGTATATATCTGTGGCTTTGTCTCAACTTTTCCTAGCTGTACTGGAAAACTTTTCTTTTTTGAGCCGTAACCTGCCGTAATGAAGATCTGCCCTTTTGTAAGCACCCTGCCCTCTTGAGGAATTCTTGCAACTGCGGAAATGTATTCTTTTTGAAGCACATACGGATTATCCCGCAAAAAAGTTATCAGGCCTTTTAACTCCTCACTCACTGAAAGGTGTATATGTGTCGGAGATCCATGGTTTGTGATCAGGATTTCAAAGGTCTGTTCTCCACCGGGAGAAAGAGGAATCTCAATGCTTTCCTTTTCAAACTCGATTGAGTTTATTTCCTGTCGGTTGATAATAACATTCTGGAATATCTGCTGCAAGTTCAACCCTCACATCAGTTTCTGAGGTCAGGAGGAAGCAAATTGGGAATTCCCTCATCTATAGGATAGTGCTCTTTACATACAGGGCAGTAGAGAGTTCCTGAAATAACCTCTTCTTCATTTTCTTCAACAACGTTCAAAATCAGGTCGCCCTTACAGACAGGGCAAGCCAGAATATCCATAAGATCTTTTTTCACCGAAATTCACCATCAAAGCCACTTTTACGATAGGATGAGACAGAACTTTACTTTTACTCGGGATAACTAATTGCTCTTAATTGCCACTTTTTCTTCGTCCTGCAGATAGAAACTTTATCCTGCTATCTACGGTATTCAATTCATCCTCCTATTTTAATGTAATCTATATATTTACAGACATTGAGGATTTGACTTTTTACCAGTTCTATTGAATGTAATAACTTTAAATATATATTAACATATTGATTTTTACACAAATGTTTATAAAGCAATAACGTTTTTTTACAAAAGTATATAAGAAGAGAACATTTTTTTACAAAAGTTTGTGGAACAATAACATTTGATACAATAACATTTGATAATTTTGAAGAATTTTCTGGATCTGCCAGTTATCAGCCAGTTTTTAGATTAGTATTAACTGAAAATTGAAAAATAAAGAATCATCTGAGTTAATTTGTTTCAGGCCACAGTTTCAGGATTTATTTTTCAAACCAGGAAACAAATCTGAAACTCCGGAGAATTTAGAAGGCGCAAAAGTAAAGTCTGGGATATGAAATGAGACAGAAAGAATATGAGAAAAGCATTGATCCTGCCAGCCAGATCATGCTTCGAAAAGCCGAAGAAGAAAACATAGAGACTGCCTGGGATCGATATGAAAAACAACTGCCCCAGTGCAGTTTCGGGCAACTCGGAGTTTGCTGCCGTAATTGCAACATGGGCCCATGCAGGATAGATCCCTTCGGAGAGGGAACTGAGAAGGGGATATGTGGCGCTACTGCAGATATTATAGTTGCAAGAAATCTCTTAAGGACTATTGCCGCAGGTGCAGCAGCTCACTCCGATCATGCCAGAGATGCAGTGCTAACCTTCAAGAAAATGAGTGAAGGAGGAGCTGGAAGCTACAGGATAAAAGACGAAGCAAAGCTGTTATCTCTTGCCTCTGAGTATGGGATTCCTGCAGAAGGAAAAAGCCGAGAGGAAGTGGCAGCTAAACTTGCCGACGCGATGCTTATGGAATTTGGAAAACAGAACGGCCCCATCCTGTGCACCAGACGGGCTCCGGGATCAAGACTCAGACTCTGGACCGAACTTGGAATAGAGCCCAGGGGAATTGACAGGGAAATTGTAGAATGTATGCACAGAACTCATATGGGTGTAGACAACAATGCAACCCATATCCTGCTTCAGGGACTGCGTACAGGACTATCGGACGGGTGGGGAGGCTCGATGATAGCCACTGATGTCCAGGATATACTCTTCGGAACTCCACAGCCGAAGAAAAGTACTGTTAATCTGGGGGTACTTTCAAGAGATAAGGTAAACGTAATCGTCCACGGGCATGAACCCATTCTCTCGGAGATGATCGTGGAGGCCGCAGAAGACCCTGAACTTCTTAAACTTGCACGGGACAAGGGTGCAGCAGGCATAAATGTTGCCGGAATCTGCTGCACCGGGAACGAAACCCTGATGCGGCACGGAACTCCCATAGCAGGAACTTTTCTCCAGCAGGAACTGGCAGTGATCACCGGAGCCGTGGAAGCTATGGTTGTGGATGTTCAGTGCGTTATGCCGTCTCTTGGAGAACTTACTGGCTGCTACCACACAAAATTCATGTCCACATCTCCAAAAGCCGATTTTCCCAACACTGTGAGGATGGAATTCCATGAAGAAAGGGCTTATGAAACCGCAAAAGAGATTATAAGGGCAGCTGTCGAAAATTTCCCGAACCGGAATAAAAAAAAGGTAAATATCCCGGAAGAAAAGCAGGAATGTATGGTCGGTTTCAGTGCAGAAGCCATACTCAATGCACTTGGAGGAAGCCCTGATCCTCTCATTGAGGCGATAAAAAGCGGGGCAGTTTGGGGAATAGGCGCGGTTGTCGGCTGCAATAATGTAAAAATAACGCACAACTACGGGCATGTCAACCTTGTTAAAGAACTGATCAAAAACAATGTGCTTGTGGTCACAACCGGCTGCAATGCAATTGCCTGTGCAGAAGCCGGACTGCTCGTGCCGGAAGCCTCCGAACTTGCGGGAGACGGGCTAAAAGCCGTTTGTAAAGCACTCGGAATACCCCCGGTCCTGCATATGGGCTCCTGTGTTGACATCAGCCGCATCCTCGTGCTCTCATCAGTAATTGCAAACAGGCTGGGCGTGGACATAAGCGACCTCCCCGCAGCAGGAGCAGCTCCTGAGTGGATGAGTGAAAAAGCGGTCAGTATCGGAGCTTATGTAGTTTCCTCGGGAGTGTATACAGTTCTCGGCACAGTTCCTCCTGTTCTTGGAAGCCAGGCAGTTACAGCCCTTCTGACAAGAGACTTAAACAGTGTTATCGGAGCAAGCTTTGCTGTTGAGCCTGACCCCTTCAAAGCCGCAGACCTGATGCTTGAACATATTGACGGAAAAAGAAGGGCGCTGGGTTTGAGCTCAGGGAGGTGATTCACAATGAAAGACGTGATGATCCGGCCTGAACTCTGCATGGGCTGCCGCTCCTGTGAGGTTGCATGTGCCGTTGCACATTCAGAGAGCAAAAGTCTCTTTTTGGCTTTAGGAGAAAAACCGGCCCCCAAAAAACGCATCTATGTGGAGTGCAGCCCTGATCTTGAAGTCTCCATTCCGATTACCTGCTACCACTGTGAGAATGCGCCCTGTGTTTCGGTTTGCCCCACAAAGGCTCTTTCCCAGGACGAAATTACCGGCGTTGTAAGCCACAACCCGGATAGCTGCGTAGACTGCTGGAAATGTTCTATGGTTTGCACTCGCTTTTTTCCCTTATATCAATTAATTCTTGGTACAGGCTGCTGGACCAGTTCCATGGCCTGCAATTATGGGATAATTAGCAGACAAATAGAAGCGGGAGTAAAATGTGACCTCTGCCAGGATAGGGAATTGCCTGCCTGCGTCGAAGCCTGCCCGACACATGCGCTCTTGTTTATTCAGAGGTAGAAAGGACGTCAGGAATTAAAAGTACGGCAGTGTGCCGATTTTTCTGTAAAATCACAAATCTCAAGAAGTTATTGGGTCGAAAATTCAATATCAGAAGATCAATTTCTCCCACAGTATACAAAAACTTGACTTAGAATTTACAGCAAATTCGCGACTGCCTAAAGTACCGAACTGTAAGTAAAGCTAACAGGGAACAAAAACAATAAAATATTGTTTTTGCTATTTTACTGCCATCATATTTCCTGTTTTATACCGTTTCCTGTTTTATAATAAGTATCTACCTTTATTTTGTCCAACTTCCGGAATGATAATATATAAAGGAGAATTCTCATATTAATATATATAAAAAAAGAAAAATGAGGGAGTTCAGGCATGGATAGTAATATTTACCGGAAGATCATGGTTGCAACCGACGGTTCGGAACTCGTCAAAAAAGCAGTTGCTACAGCGATTGAAATCGCAAAGCTGAGTGAGGCAAAGCTTTATGCTGTGTATGTGATCGCATACAAGGGAATATCGACAGCTTATCCTAAAGATGCGGGATGGGAAAAGGCTGCCCTGGACTACTTCAGAATCGAAGGCAAGGAAGCTACGGCTTATGTAGAGAATGCCGGGAGAGCTCGAAACGTAGAGGTCGAATCCGTGATACTTGAAGGAAACCCTGCGCATGAAATTATCGATTTTGCAGAAAAAAACGACATTGACCTTATAGTTATGGGAACACTCGGAAAAACTGGAATAGAGAGATTCCTGCTCGGGAGCGTAGCCGAAAACGTAGTAAGGCATTCGAGAAAAGCAGTGCTTGTGGTAAGGGGAGAAAACATTGAAAAAGGAAAATAAATATTGAAACTTTTCCGGGCAGGAGTCCCGGATTTTTCCAGAATAGATTGATTTACCTCTCTATCCAAATAAATGCCAATGATAGAACTTTTCCTCAGGGTACTGGATTTTGCACTTCCCGTACTTGAAATGATTTTTGTGGGGCTTATAGGTACCAGTGTACTTATGGAGCTGGGCCTGATGCAGAAATTTTCCAGGCTTGTGAGCCCCATTTTTGCCTATACTAACTTGCCCGAAACCTGTGCTTCAGCTTTTGTAGTGTCAATAGGGTCTACGGTAGCTGGAAACAGCATGCTTTTCCAGGCAAAAAAAGAGAATTGTCTGGATGACAAAGAAGTCTTGCTCTGTGCAATGATGAACGCTACTCCTGCTTATTTCCGGGAACTGTTTACCTACCAGATCCCAATTGTCCTGCCTGCACTCGGGCTTGTGGTAGGGGGATTTTATTCCCTGGTATTCGTAGTCACTGCAGTATTCAAAATTCTGGTAATTGCAGTTGCAAGCAAACTGTTTCTTAAAGGCAACTCCTGTCGAGCTCCTGAAACGCCAAAAGAAGAGAAAGTCTCTTTGAAAACTGCATTTAGTCGGGCTTTCAGAAAAGAATTCAGGGCTTTTTTGAAGATTGCAGGAGTCTACCTTATTGCAACAACTATTATTTTTGTTCTTCAGGAACTGGGAGCTTTCGAAATTTTCAGTGTACTTCCCCTTGCTGAGCTTTTTAGAATACCTCCTGAATCCATTGTCCCGTTGACAAGCTACGTCGCAAGCCCTATCCTGGGAATCTCTCTTCTGGGCCCCATGCTCTATTCAGGAGAGATCACAAATATTCAGGCAATGATCGTGCTCATGCTTGGCAGCATGTTCATGCTCCCTATTTTTGCGATTCGCAGCCAGCTTCCGGGAAAAGTAGCAATTTTCGGAATGAGACTGGGCCTTCAGATTGTTGGATATTCAACCGCTATAAGCGTTTTTATCAGGCTCTTAATTCTTTTAGTATTGTTAAGTATCGCTTCTTGAGAGTAAAAGAAATCTGCAAGAAAACTTTTCTTTAGAGCAGGAATTTCTAAAAAAATAATAGAAGAGAATTTGGAGGGAAACATAAGTGGAGAAAAAATAACTAAAAATTACTTGTATAAACATAGAAAAGATATAAAAAACAATTCAGTGAACGGGGGTTTTTGGAGGAGGTTAAAATATGTTGGATTTAATTATTGTCAATAATATTTGATTTTGAGCTTTACCCGTTCACCAACCCCTTCTGAGGATTAAGCAATATATAAGTGTTTTGGTACACAAAAACACAAAATCCCTTTTGTGCCAAAATCCGAGTAATATATTATAGAATATGAACTTTTTATCTCAATTGAGACAATTAGAGGATAAATTACCTGTATGTAAAAGATTCAAGCAAAAAATTTCCGATAAAAGATTTTCGATAAAGATTTCCGATAAAAGATTTCCGATAAAAGATTTCCGATATCTTTATAAAAAGAAGTCAGGAAGAAAATAAACAAGATTTACTGAAGATATCTATATCATTTTTTCCAGTATCAGAACCGGAAGATAGTTTCAATTATCTACTCATTTATTAAAAAGCAATTTATAGAATAAGTAATATAGAATGATATGGGAGTAGTATATAATTGCCTGCTGCATGCACGACGTAAAAGAGAAACCCGTGCCGGGGAGAAGTGTTTTCAGAAAGAAAGCTTAGCACAGGGCCGGCAAGACGATTAAATTGAGGGATTTGAAATGAGAGGGGGATTTAAAAAAATAATGGTTGCAACCGACGGTTCAGAACTCTGCAAAAAGGCGGTTGAAACAGGGATTGAAATTGCCAGATTTAGCGGAGCAAAACTCTATGCCGTATATGTAGTAATCCCTGCGGCCCATTCTCTCAGAGATTTCGGATGGGAAAAGACCGCCATGGAACACTTCAGAGTCGAAGGGGAGAGAGCCACAGCTTTAGTGGAAGAAGCCGCTAAAGCTGCAAATGTAGAAGTCGAATCCGTACTGCTTGAAGGAAACCCGGCAGAAAAAATCGTAGAATTTGCGGAACAGAATGGCATCGACATGGTAGTAATGGGGACACTCGGAAAAATCGGACTCGACAGGTTCCTGCTAGGAAGTGTGGCCGAAAATGTGGTCAGGCATTCGAAGACACCTGTGCTCGTGGTAAGAGGTGAAAACCCCGAATAAAATTGAAAACAATAGAAATCTCCTGTGGCTTGCCAAGTATTAGAGTCATCTATTAGAGTCATCTATTGCAGAGAAAGTAAAGAAGACTTTTCTAAAAAATAGATTTTTATAAAAAAGAAGTGAGGTTCGAAAGTTTGAGGAAAAAGGCTCTTTAAGAGCCTTATCCTATAACACTCATATCCGAAACCCGAATAGAAGGTGTAATAATACCTCCTACTTTCCTGACATCAAAGCCTGCACCTGTGATGTGCTTTAGGAGTTCGAAGGCATTGCCTGAAATCATCAGAGACTTTACAGGCTTATCAAGGGTTCCGTCCTTGATTGTGAAAGCGTTTCTGGCTTCTACGGAAAAGTCCCCTGAAATTGAGTTTGCTGTGTGAGCCCCTATGATCGCATTTACGAAAATTCCGGACTCCGTGTCAGCAATAACATCCGTCATGGGATAATCGATAATGAAGTTTCTGAGCCCTACTGAAGGAGGGCTTATATAAGAAGCTCTGGAACCGTTTCCTGTACTCTTTACACCTGCTTTTCCCGCAGTATAACTGTCATAAAGGTAGGTTTTGAGCACTCCTTTTTCAACAACAGTCGTGCGCTGTGAAGGGACTCCCTCGTCATCCGAAGCCGAAGTCTCGATTCCTGCCTCGATCAACCCGTCATCGTAGATAGAGAGTTCAGGAATTGCCAGCTCTTCCTCAACTTTGTCTTTCAAACCTGACCTGCCTTTCTGGACATTATCCGCGTCAAGGGAAGGGGCAAGAGCCTCTTCAATAATATCTGAGAAGGCAAAAGGATGGAAGATCACATCAGTCTTTTGAGGTTCGATTTTTATTCCGCCATTAGACTTCAGGGCAAGTTCTGATGCACTTTTCCCGAGAGCATAAAAATCAATATCAAGAGAGCGGGAAACAGCAAAATCATAGGCTGTGGAAGTGTGCCCGTTTACCGTAATAACATCCACAAAACCGGAAACAGCTGTAGATTCTTCTTCAATTTCGATCCCATTTGTATTCAGGATAAGCCTTCTGCTTCTTGCCCGGTTAAAGCCTCCGGAAGTCGGAAGCGTGCCTGGAGTCTCTTTTGTACCCTCAACGAGAGCCATTGCATAGTTGATACATTCTTCGAGTTCAAGAGCCTCAACTTTTTTATCGAAGATACCCGAGACCGTGGGGTATTTCCCATTAGAAGGAAGTCCAACCCAGTCAGGATCGTTTTCCCGGATTCTGGCTTCAGCAACTGCAATTTCTACAGCATTTTCGAGGTCTCGTGCAGAATTCGTGCTGGCAAAACCCACTGCTCCATTCACTATGGCCCGGATTCCGATACCTTCTGAGAAACGATCTTTGGTATTCTCAAGGGCATCCTTTTTGAAATTTACTCCTGTTGAGTGATTTGCAGCGTAATAGATTTCAGCTTCTTCAGCCCCTGCTTTTTTTGCCATCCCGAGGGCTTTTCTTGCAAGCTCATACATCTTCAGGCACCACCTACGAGGGCTTTTGAAATGGCAAGATGTGGAGAACCATCCGATACGGGCACAAGCTGCCCGGCTTTTCCGCATCTGCCTGCAGTCATTTTCAAGTCATTGCCTACCAGAGATACATGATTGAGAATCTCAAGAGTCTTGCCTGAAAGAGAGACATCCCTTACAAGTTCGGTAAGTTCTCCGTTCCTTATCAGATACCCTTTTTCAGCATTAAACTGGAAAATCCCTTCCCCGGTATTCACCTGGCCTCCTCTGGACCCGATAAGATACATTCCATCCCTGACCTCTTCAAGCATCTCTTCAAACTTTGCATTCCCGTTATCTATGAAGGTATTGCTCATCCTGACAACTGGCATGGAATAGCCCTGAGCCCTGCAGTTCCCGGGCGTTCCCCCGAGTTTGGCTGCAGTTTCCCGGGAATGGAGGTAAGAATTTAAGACTCCGTCCCTGATTATTTCTGTTCTTTTTGACTGGGACCCTTCGGCATCAAAAGGGTAGTACCCAAACTCATGAAGAGTCGGGTCATCAATAATCGTAATAAGAGGAGATGCGATCTGTTCTCCTATTTTGTTTTCAAGAATGGAATCTCCTTCAAGGACAAGATCGGCTTCAGAAGCATGCCCAACAGCCTCATGGGCAAAGACGCCAGCCAATTCCTGGTCAAGCAGTACTGGCATTTCCCCACCTTTAGGAGTTTTCGCCTTAAGGAGTGCGACTGCAGTGTTTCCTGCAGTGGTTGCAAGCTCGAGAACATTTTCTTTCTCAAAGAGTTCATAACCGTACCCAAAGCGGCTTTCCCTGCCTGCCTGGTACAGACCATTTTCCGAAGCCACAGCAGAAACGGCAAAACCAACGTTCAGAAGTTCATATGCACATTCAATGCCATCGGAACTTCTGTATTCGATTTTGAACTCGGATTCCAGATACATTACCTTTGTACTGTGGACTCCTTCAACCTTTGCACTGGCTCCGATACCCTTCAAAAGGTCAACTTTCTCCTCGATGGCAACATCCCTCGGGTCGATCCTGATTTCAGGAAGATTTTTTATCTCCGGAGAATTTATAGCTGCAAGTTCTACATCTTCTTTAGGGGTGTTTGCATTCATAGAAAAAGCAAGTTTTGAGGCAGCTTCTACCCCTTTTTTGAGGTCAATTTCCCCTTCTACAGCCGTATAGCCCCAGGAACCCACACAAAGAGCCCTTATACCGGCCCCTCGTGAGAAGTTTCTGGAAATTTCCTCGATCTTTCCATTATCCAGGACAATAGAGGTGGAACTGCCCTCTATCACCCTGCAGTCATAAAATTTAATGTCCTGCATAATACCTGTCATAATCAGTTCCTGCACCCGAAAATGTTTTTAGCCTGTACGGAAGCTGGGGAGACTTCAGGAATCTCAAAATTGAGTTTTGTAATGTTCTTGAGTTTTTCAATAATTGGGTTCTTTTTGGGGCCCACAAGACTATGCTCCAGCACTTCCGCAATAGAGGAAACGGGAATGATCTGAATCTTTTCCCTGTATGCCTTTTCGATAAGAACGTCTGCCTCGTTTGCCTTGGGGATGATGACTTTCTTCAGGCCGGCCTGGGCTGCAGCCTCAATCTTGTAGGTTACTCCACCTACAGGCAAGACGTCTCCCCTGACAGAGAGAGAACCTGTCATTGCTACGGTCTGGTCCACAGGGATCCTTTCAATAGCTGAGATAACGGCCGTGGCAATGGAAACAGATGCGCTGTCCCCTTCCACACCTTCATATGTCCCGACAAACTGGATATGGATATCATGGCGTGAAACATCAGTGCCTGTCATGTTCTTGATCACGGCAGAGACGTTCTGCACCGCTTCCTTTGCAATTGTCTTGAGCTTACCTGTTGCGATAATGCGCCCTTCGGACCCGGAAAGTGCAGGGGTGACTTCGGATACTATGGGAAGTACAATTCCGGAATCTCCACCCATGACTGCAAGCCCGTTGACCCTGCCCACAGCGGAACCTTTTCTCAGGAAAGATTCGTATTCCTTACGCTGATCCAGGTAGCTGTCTGCAAGCTGCTGTTCAATGGACCTGGCAATCCTCTTTGCCGCAAGCACATGTTCTGCAGTTGTGATTGGAGCGCCTTCGGAATGGGCAATGTCTCCTGCCACACGCACAAGCCCGCCAAGGTCACGGAGCTTAAGAGTCAGATGGCCTTTCCGGCCTGCCCGCCTTCTGGCTTCCCGGATTACTTCCTGCACTGCGCCTTCGTCAAAGTGAGGAATATGCCCGTCCCGGACAACTTCCTGAGCCACAAAACGGACCAGTTTCTTCCGGTTTTCGGGACTGTCCTCCATAGAATCCCGCATATAGACTTCGTAACCGTAACCTTTTATTCTAGACCTGAGCGCAGGGTGCATCTTCTGCACGGCATCCAGGTTCCCTGCAGAGACCATAATAAAGTCGCAGGGTACAGGCTCGGTTTTAACAAGAGCTCCCGAACTTCTCTCAGACTGCCCGGTAATCGGATATTCCTTTTCCTGAAGCGCAGTCAGGAGACTCTGCTGGGACTCCAGCCTGAGAGTGTTGATTTCATCAATGAAGAGCACACCCTTGTGGGCTTTGTGGATGTCTCCGGCTTCCACCCTGTCGTGGGCAGGAGTCTCAAGCCCTCCGGACTGGAAGGGGTCATGCCTGACATCTCCGAGCAGAGCTCCTGCGTGGGCTCCGGTTGCATCGATGTATGGTGCATGCTCTTTGTCATAATTTGAAACCGCCATTTTCGGGATCATCATTTCCTCTTTAGGAAGGAACTGGCGGGTTAACATGAGGATCATGATACCTGCAATGATACCCCAGAGCAATTGGCCGACAAAATAAGAATAGATGATAATGCCCACTACAAAGAGCATCATGAGCATGTTCCGGGCCTGGGCTTTCTTTCTAGCCTCCATCTTGTGAGCCATGACAATTTCTCGACCCTTCCCGGCAGGAACCTCCCTGATTTTAGGGTTATTAAGGTCCTCCATATTAGGATATACAAGGATATCCTTGAGTTCTTCTTTAGGAAGAAGCTCTGCCATTGCTTTGGCAAGAAGGGACTTCCCTGTTCCGGGGGTCCCTATCATCATGATGTGCCGTCTCTGGCTGGCTGCCTTTTTTACGACTTCTACTGCATGCTCCTGCCCCAGCACCTGATCGATAAGGAGTTTTGGGACATCTATGTTAGAAGTATTTTCAAATTGAAAACCGATGTCATCATCTTCATCCATATCAGGATTGGACTCAGATTCAGCCGTAACCGGATTGGATTCAGACCCAGTCATACCCATACCGGACTCATCCTTTCTCTGGTCGGCCGCAGACTTGTCTACGCTCGGAACGGTCTCGCCCATTTGTGGGGAAGATTCGTCCATCTTTACCGAAGACTCGTCTATGTTCTGATTATTATTATACATCATGGTTAGCTCACATATTCTAACGTTATTTAATAGACGTTATCTGATCGATATATATACTTGACGCTTTTGAAAAAAATAACGAACTTAGTGATAAAATGATTGGCAAAAAGCGGATGTCACAATAACAAATCCTGAAGTTACCGTAACCCCATTTATACTTCGGCTAATTATATAAACTTACGGTATATAAAATTAACCTATCATGTATATTATAATATATACAAACCTTTCGTTATATACTATTTGCTAGATCTATCGTTATACTATTCGCTAATTGCATTTATTAGCTAATTGCATTATTAGCTAATTGCATTATTAGCTAATTGCATTATTAGCTAATTGCATTATTAGCTAATTGCATTATTAGCTAATTGCATTTTTGGTTGACAACTTTATGATAAAATTTATTCTCAAAGCAAATCTATAAAAAATTTTCAACTCATCTATGCTATATCCCCTATATATACATTAAACATTGTTTACAAATCTAGGACAAATCAGGACAAAATCCAGGACAAATCAGAACAAATCAGAACAAAAACCAGGACAAATCAGAATAAAATTCGAAATGAAATCAAGAGGCTATATTCTCCCGGCCTGACCAAGCCTAAATCATGTCCACAAAGAACCGACATCGACAGATATTTAAAAAAACAAAGGTCATTTTCCTCTTATGTCCAGAACGTCCAGAAGCAAGGTAAAAAATCTTCTCCTTCTGAAGCAAATCCACACTGCCGTATCCCAGATCAAGAAAGGAAACCTGGATAAAGCCCTTGAAACCCTTGATAAAGCTGAAAACTCGGCAAGGAAAGCAAAGTCTACTGACGCTCTATACTATATTCTTTTCACCCGCGGAGGTATCCTTTTTTCTGCATGTAAATACGATGATGCCCTCGAAACCTACGAGAAAGCTCTTGTTGCAGGTGAAGAACTCCTCAAAACCGATCCTGAAAACACCGACTACCAGCATTACATGGGCACAACCCTGAGTAATACCGGAAACCTGCTTAAAAAGAAAGACGAAAACACCAAGGCTGCCGAATCTTACTCCCGCGCCCGTGAAATATATATCAGTCTCCTTGCCCGGAACCCGGAAAACGCCGTCTTACGGTCCTACGCCGGCGAAAACCTCAACAACTACGCCGTCTTCCTTTCCGAAACCGCTTCTTTTGAAGAAGCGTGCAAAATCCAGAAAGAAGCAATTGAAATCTACGAAAAACTCCTTGAAGAAAGCCCCGAAAATCCGGGCTATCAGGCCGAACTCTCAGTCGCGCTCAGCAATATAGGAAGTTGCCTCATCCAGCAGTCTCCGGAAAATAACGCCACTGCAAAACAGAATCTTGAAAAAGCCCTTACCATGCAGGAGAACCTGCTCACTCAGCAGCCTGAAAACGAAAAAATCAAAGGAGACATCGAATTAACCCGAAAAAGACTGGAAGACCTCTAAAAAACTTAGAGGGAGAAAACTTAAAGGTTATCCTCTGAAAACAACAGCATGTGCACATAAAGTAAAATCAACAAACCCGCAACAATGCCCCATATGAACTGGAAAGTGAAATATGAATAAACAACCAGTCCGAGCACGAAAAGGGTAATAAGCATATTCGCAATCCGGATCTTTCTTTTCATTTCGGGATCATGCGGAGTTCCGGCTTCTTCTTCATTCCGGTCGCACTCCCTGAAATAGCTCCTTTCCCTCTTCATGAGGAAATAAAGCCTCAGAATCAGGACATCAATAACTATGCCCCAGAGAAGCTCGCCGATGTATAGAGTGTAAAAGAGGATAATTGCAAGAAAGACACTCACAAGTATGAAATATGTTTTTTCGTGCTTGCTTTTTTTAGAAATCTCGATTCTATCCTTCCCCTGACTCTCCCTATTTTTTTCTTTCTCTGCTCCCGTATCCACGTTGTTTCCTTCCCCTGATACCCTTTTTTTAGATATTGATAAGCCTCAAAATGTTCAAAAAACGTGGTTAAAGAAAGATATGAAACTTCGAGCATCTATAATTAAGCTTTTAGTAATATATAAAGGAGTTGGAGGAAAAAGGTAGCAACAGGAAGAAAAAACACGATCTAAAACATAATATATAAAACATTAAGAATCTTTATTTAATAATGCTTGAGACATCCGAGACAGCCGAAACACCCGAGCAGTTGAGAGAAGAGGCAGTAAAATATTTCAACGAAACCCTTGACCTGATGCAAAAGGGAAGATACGAAGAAGCCCTCGAATCCCTTCAGGCAGCCGAAAAAGCCGCACAGACAGCAAAAGACGGAGCCATTTTGTTCCACACCTTAAAAGTAAGAGGCCAACTGCTGCAGTCCCTGGGCAGGCTTGAAGAAGCCCTGGAAACCTACACCTTTTCCTTAAGAACCAACGAAAAACTCCTCTCAAAAGACCCTGAAAACAAACTTTACTTTGAAACTCTCCTCATGAACCTGAACAACATCGGGAACCTTGGCAACATATTTCAGAGAATGGACAATTTTCAATCCTCGCAAAAGTGCTATGAAATTGGTCTCGAAATCTGCCAGAAACGCCTTGATGCCAGGCCAGAAAGCGAATTTTATCAAATGTATGCAGGAAACACCCTCAACAACCTCGGAGAACTGCTCGCCGGGACAGGAAAAACAGAAGAAGCAAAAGAAAACTACGAAAAAGCCCTCAAAATCTATGAAAAACTCCTTAAAAGCTACCCGGAAAACATAGAATATCCATCAGACGCCGCAATGACACTAAACAATCTCGGAACCCTGTTTTCAGAAAAAGGGCAAAAAGAACAGGCAAAAGAAAACTTCAAAAAAGCGCTCGAAATCCTGGAAACCCTGAGCAAAAAAGACCCTGAAAACAAAAAGCTCAAGGAAGAACTCAGCCGAACCCGGGAAAAGCTAGAAGCGCTCTAAATCAAACCCAAGGCAACCGTAATCAGCCTTCTGAGCCCGAATTTGTCCACGCGCCACTGGCGCGGCTTTTTCTTGTATTCAAAGAAAGGGAAGCAAATAATTTCTTATCCTCGAGTTTTATGTTGCAATTGCAGCACAAAGAACGCAAAACTTAAGCTATCCTGAATTCATTCCTTTACTTATGCCTGGGAGTCTGAGATATTCGGCTGAAAGGCATTTGCAAAGGACCTTGCCCTAATGCAAGAGGGTAGAACTAGGGAAACCTTAAACCCTCTTGAAAAAATCGAAGCTGTACAAACGGCAAGAAGTTAAAAATTTCTTCTTCTTTCAAGACAAGAGCGGGACGCTCTCCTTCATTGAGCGTGAAAATCTCCGTTAAAGGTGCTACTCTCCAGCCCCTGCTAATAAGAATTCAAAACAACAAAAATGGGAGAAAAAAGGAATTTTCCCCGACAAAAATCCTTCAAGGCTAAGCCTTATGTAAACAGATCGAAAATGTTCCCCAGCATGCTGCTGTCGGCCTGGTAGAATTCGGTGTATTTGCAGCGTTTGCAGGTGACGTGGGTGAATTTCTTGTTCTGGAGATCGAGGAGTTTACTGAAAAAGCCGCCAGTGGTGCGGATCTCGCCGGTTTCGTAGGAGGTGTTTCCGCATTTGGGGCAGGTGAAGTGAATATTATTGCTCATTTTTATGGCCTCTTTCTGGTTTTTCAGATAATCTTAAGGATGGGATAGCTTTATTCTTTCGATATTTAATGGTGTTGCAAAAGATCAAAAATATGTACAGAAATCAAAGTTGCGCTGGCGTACCCCGCTGCAAGCTGCGGTGCATTCGACTGAAATAAAATGAACTCTTATTTGGAGCAAAAAATTTCCGAGCAAAAAAATCGGCATGCTTGCAGGAAAACCGGCCAGACTTTCGCTCTAACAGGGAAGAAGTCCTGACAGAAAAAATATTTGCAGGAAAGAAATATTAGAAAAGAGGATTATTACTGAGTAAGGACCATGAAAATAAAAGCGATAATTACAATTGCCCTTATCATTTCGGCTGCTTTACTGGCTGCAAGAATGTCTCCGGGAGCCAATGTCGAGCAGTTCAGGGAGGGGAAATACATCCATGTTGACATTATGACAATCCAGTTTAAGAAAACTGATGCGACTGTCGATATACAATACCATCTCAGCCCCTTTGCCCAGGCGTATATATTTCTTTTTGGCAGCAAGAACCTGGAGCCAAAGATCGAGGAGATTTTTTCTGAATTTCAGGAAGTAAAGATTCTGAAGTTAGGAAGCTCAAGTGCTTCACTTCAAATACTGAATATTTCCAGAAAAAGTGATGTATATTACCTGCATGAATCTCGGAACTTCAGCGTGCAGACGGATGTCCTTACCATCGTTTACCCTGACGGCACCAGAAGAAATTTCGAACATGCAAAAGAAACTCCTCCGACCTTTTTACCTGTATGAATATCGGAACTTCAGAGTGCAGACGGATGTCCTTACCGTTGTTTACCCTGACAGCACCAGAAGAAATACCGAACATGCAAAAGAAACTTGGAATGCCTTTTATCCTGTTTTCGGCAGGGGAACGTAGAAATTCATTTTATTTTTTTACTGCTATCGATTTCATCAAGACTTTTAAAATTATATCAATATCAATAAATTCAAAATGTTGACAATGTCCTCATAAATTTATATATGTTGTAAGGAGGAGAAATAACAAATCCTGTTAGAAACTTAGTTCGTATGGCATTGGTTTTCATATCCCCCCTAAAAATTGCAATCAAAAATTTATATATGTTGAGATGTACTTGCTGCCGAATCGTTCCTCCCTCTTTCTCTCTTTAACTGTCTTATTTTACTTTCTCCGCTTCATTAATCACATAAGACAATCTTCTTCCTTTCAGAAGAGCCAAATACCCGAATAAGGACATTAATTTAAGAATATAGCACAAAAAGAGAGTTTTATTCACATTTCAGGAATATATATTTAACAATAGAAACACAATTTTCTTTGATAGCAATGGGAAGATTCACACTAAAATGTTTGAAGTGCGGAACAGAATACGGTCAGCAATACAGGCTCGCCTGTGAGAACGATGACTCCCTTCTGCGGGCTGAATACAGTGAAAAAAGGCTGGAGCTGAGAAAGCAGCCCGGAATCGGGAGGTTCCATTCCTGGCTTCCGATTCAGGAAGAGCTTACTACGGATGCCGGGCCCATTACCTACAAAAGTGAAGCCCTCGCCAGGGAACTCGGGCTTTCAAACCTTTACATAGGGTTCAGCGGCTACTGGCCCGAAAGAGGGGCTTTTATCAAAACCTGCAGTTTCAAAGAACTCGAAGCTTACCCTACCATGCAGCTTCTCAAAGAAAGCGGGGAAAAAGCCATCGTTCTTGCTTCTGCAGGCAATACGGGGAGGGCCTTTGCTCATGTTTCGGCTTTGACAGGAACGGATGTCTACATAGTAGTGCCCGAGTCCGGAATTTCGAAACTGTGGCTGCCCGAAGAACCGACCGAATCCATTCATCTTATCGGCATGAGCCCGGGAAATGATTACACTGATGCTATCAACCTTGCAGGAAGGATTGCAAAACTGCCTGGCATGATTCCCGAAGGCGGGGCCAGGAATGTTGCCAGAAGAGAGGGAATGGGCACTGTAATGCTGGATGCGGCAGTAACCATAGGAAAGATGCCTGGCCACTATTTCCAGGCAGTGGGGAGCGGCACCGGGGGGATTTCAGCATGGGAAGCCTCATTACGTTTAAGGGCCGACGGGCGGTTCGGGCAAAAGCTTCCGAAACTTCAGCTTTCCCAGAATCTGCCTTTTGTCCCCATGTACAACGCCTGGCAGGAAAGAAGAAGGCAAATTATTCCCGAGCTTGACATGAAGGATGCAAAGAAACAGATAGAGGAAACGTATGCTACCGTCCTTACAAATCGGGCTCCTCCCTATGGTGTTACAGGCGGGCTCTATGATGCACTTGTCGATACCGACGGGATAATGTACGCAATTACTAAAGAAGAAGCCCTTGAGGCTAAAACCCTATTCGAATCCCTCGAAGGCATCGATATCCTGCCTCCCTCCGCAGTTGCGGCAGCTTCCCTCTTAAAAGCCGTAGAAGCCGGAAACGTCAGGAGAGACGAAACTATTCTCCTGAATATTGCAGGCGGAGGATACAAACGCCTGAAAGAAGACTTCACACTTTACCAGATCGAGCCGGTAGCTACTGCCAGAAACCCCGATGTCCCCTTAGAAGAACTGAATCTCTGAGTCCGGAAAACTATAGAACACGGGACTTAGAATACGGGACTATAAAAGAAAAAATAAAAAGAAAAAAGAGAAAGCTGAAGAGGTATGTGCATGGCAAGTCCGGAAGAAAAAGTCATAGAAATCATGAAAAAGGAGGGTATTGACCTTGCTGCAACTCTGCCCTGCGACAGGATCAAGAACCTGCTTCCCCTTGTTTCGGAAAATTTTCCTGAAATGACGTTGACGAGGGAAGAAAACGGTGTGGGTATTTGTGCCGGGGCTTACCTTGCAGGGGGAAAGCCCATGATGCTGATCCAGAGCACAGGGCTTGGGAACATGATCAATGCCCTCGAATCCCTGAACGTAATATGTAAGATTCCCTTACCTGTGCTGACAAGCTGGCGCGGGGTTTACAAAGAGGGTATTGAAGCGCAGATCCCCCTTGGAGTCCACCTTCCAGACATCCTGAAAGGGGCAGGGCTGGAATATACGATAATTGAAGAAACTGAACAGCTCCCTCTTCTTGAAAACGTAATAAGAGATGCCTTTGATAACTTAAGGCCGCACATAGCCCTTGTCTCCCCAAAAGTATGGGAGAAGTCTGGCTGCTGCGCCTGGGAAGCTACAGGAATGCCGGAAAAACCTGAGGTTATGGAAAGGACATGTAGGTTTAACATTATAGGGGAGACTCTCAAGCCAGTAATGCTCAGGAATGATGCAATTTGTGCAGTTGCCTCCCAACTTGAGGAAGAAATTACAGTAACAAATCTCGGAGTCCCCTGTAAGGAACTTTATGCCTGCAAGGACAGAGATCTCAACTTTTATATGTTCGGCTCTATGGGACTTGTCTCTTCCATAGGCCTCGGTCTTGCCCTCCGTTCAGAAAAGACAGTAGTTTCCTTTGACGGGGACGGAAGCCTTCTTATGAACCCTAACGCCCTCCTCGAAATTGCAAAAGAAGCCCCGAAAAACCTGATAATAATTGGCCTTGACAATGGTGCCTACGGCTCCACAGGTTCGCAGGAGACCTGTGCCCTGCGCTACATCGACCTGGAAATTTTTGCAAATGCCTGCGGAATCCAGAACACCGCTAAAGTAAACACTAAAGAAGAGCTGATCGAGACTTTCAGAAAGTTTCGGGCCATGAAAGAACTTTCCTTTATTCATGTTATCCTGAAACCGGGAAACACAAAAGCCCCCAATATTCCCCTGAGCCCCGAAGAGGTTACAAAACGCTTTAAAAAAGCTTTGGAAACAGAAAAGCTGTGAAAGAAAGAAGAAAAGGCGAAAGAAAGAGGAACAGACTTAACTATCGTTGCTTTCTTTCGCTTCTATTTCTCCACTCAAGGTTTTTTCAGTTTATCGGCTAGAGTTTTTAGCTTTATTCTCTCCAACTTTTAACCTTAGTCTCTCTGCTGTTGTCTCTCTGCTTTTTTAGCTTTATTCTCTCCAGCTTATTTTTTCTACAGGCTCCGTAAGTCTGAACGTTCCTGTAAGGATCTGTTCTTTAAGCTCTTCAGCGGCTTTCACTGCCCTAGCACGATCTGACTGGCGCAGTGTTACTTTAATGTCCCTCAGGCAGCCGCCGGTTGTACATTTGACTAAACCCAGGTTTGCGATGAACGCTTTTCCTCTGCACCTTGAGATGCAGAGCCCGCAGTTAAAGCAAAATTCCAGACTGTGTACAGCTCCGTTTTCTCCTCTGCTTACCGCACCCATGGGACAGGCTTCCAGCACGCAGCAGTCTTTGCAATTGATGCATTTTTCAGGTTCATACTTTACACTCAGGTCTACATTATCCCAAACGTCTCCGTAGGTAATCTCACACAGAGGGATTCTGCCTGCAAGGTCTACCAGTTTGAGCGGAATTTCCCTATCCAGTTTCAGGATGTTTTCCAGCATTCCCTCGTGAAGGATCGGGATCGGGACCGCCCAGGTGTTGATAATCTCCGGACCTGCAGACGTTGCAAAGCCTCCCATATATTCAGGAATCATGTCATGCAGGTCTGCAAAACCGGTCAGGTTAGGATTATCCGGAGCGCTTCGAGTGCCTGGGCCCGTAACAAATCCTTCTGCTCCATTGAAAAGCACTCTTGTCCCTATTCCTATAGTCTCAAGTTTGGGGTCGTTTTCAATTGGATTTAACTCGCCGCAGCCACAAAAAGTCATCTCTCTAAATTCGCCTTCAAAGGGCAGGGCATGGAAGATGGTTTTAATAGACTCCTTTCCGGGATTTACGAAGGCCCGGTAATTCTTGAACGCATGCCTTGTAGCATGGAGCCGTGCAAAGGGAATTTCAGAAAGCTTTGTCTCCACAGAAAAGCGTTTTCCTTCACTGGTAGTTACATTCACTGTGATGCTTTTTCCTTCCACCATGTTCCTTAATAGGTGCCCGCCACCGTAGCGGGAATCTGACTCGCTGTGAGCTGTTCCGAGTACTATAAGGTCAAGAATTCCAAGTCTTTCATTCGGGCAGGGACCCACAACTGCCGGCACCCCATTCAACAGTACCCTGGAAGCTTTAACGAAAGAATCGGGCTCGGAAACTTTGAAAGAAAGAATGGCATAAGTTCCGCTCATAATTCCGCGGGTTGCAGTAGTTACCACATCCACATCTTCAAACCTTATTTCCTCCCCTGCACGAATCTTTGCGCTAATTTCTACAGCCGTAAGAACCACAGCATCTCCAGCATCAATTTTAGCCTGGATTTCCGGGATTGTACGACAGTTCCCTGTATTATCAAATGCTCCGTTCATTTTACCCTCAGCCGGAATATTGCGTTCATTCTATTTTAGAGGCGTGTTCATTTTATTTCAGATGGCCGAATCCTGAAAAATAAGACATTGAGACAAATAAAAGCGGAGTAGTAAGTAAAAAAAATCAGGGACTTTTAAGAATTGGAGAGAAAATAAAGATTCTGAACAAAGAGTTAAGAAGTTGGATTCCGAAGGAAAAATCGGGTACAAACGATGCAAAATTTTTTCCATTTTGAAGGCTTATTCGAGTAGAAAAAGTCCAGACCACCCAAAACTTATATAAATGATGATGCGTACTATGGAGTTGCACTTTGGTGCGAAAAACGGAAACAACAACATGGGCTCGTGGTCTAGACGGTTATGACGTCGCCTTGACATGGCGGAGGTCCTGAGTTCGAATCTCAGCGGGCCCATTCGAAAACTTCTCGGAGATTTTTTCGGAAAGTAAAACACTGCCTCTTTTATTGAACAGTTCGGGGTAGTGAAATATATCTGCCTGCCCAGGTAGCTCAGTGGGAGAGCGCTGCCCTGAAGAGGCAGTTGTCCCCGGTTCGAATCCGGGTCTGGGCACCAAAGAACATCAGTAGTGTAGCGGTTATCACCGGGCGTTGCCAACGCTCGAACCCGGGTTCGAATCCCGGCTGATGTATAACTTTTTTAAAACATTTATGCTCCAAACTAATTATTCCTGATGCGAGGAATAAAGCAACTAACAGCAAAAAGCAGCTAACAACATGGGCTCGTGGTCTAGACGGTTATGACGTCGCCTTGACATGGCGGAGGTCCTGAGTTCGAATCTCAGCGGGCCCATTCGAAAACTTCTCGGAGATTTTTTCGGAAAGTAAAACACTGCCTTTTTATCCAACAATTCGAGGTAGTAAAAATGTATCTGCCTGCCCAGGTAGCTCAGCGGGAGAGCGCTGCCCTGAAGAGGCAGTTGTCCCCGGTTCGAATCCGGGTCTGGGCACCAAAGAACATCAGTAGTGTAGCGGTCATCACCGGGCGTTGCCAACGCTCGAACCCGGGTTCGAATCCCGGCTGATGTATGAACAAAACAAATAGTAAAAACCAAATAGTAAAATCAATTTTTCAGATTTACCAGATTTTCACTTAGTCTCTTTTAGACCTTCTTTTTTCCGAACAGATTATGTATTAGAACTTTTTGCTCTATTTTCGAGATAGTGACAAACATGTTTATTTATTATCCAGGGTTGTACAAAAAATTTAGTTTCTGAATAAATTTCCTTATTTTTGAGCTAAAAATATAATTTTAGACTTATTTATGTCAATCTTTTGAACGAGATCTGATTCAACGTTAACACACGATTAAGATAGAGATTCGGAGTGAGTAGGGCTATAGATCTGGAAAACAAGATACGTTAACCCACCAATCGTTAACCAAAAAGTTAATTAAAACATAAAATCATTATAATTATTGGATATACATCTCGAAGAGTCAAAAGAATCTGATTGTAGAGATCTATACCAACTATGTTGCAAACCTGAAAAGTCATAAGGAGATCTGAAAATGACAGGAAAGTTCCAGAAACGAAATGCAGAACGAAAAGGCATCAGAAAAGAATATGAACTGGAGCAGAAATTAATAAAGGAAATTGTAGACGAAATTCAGGTAAGCGGCGGTGGATCTATAAAGTGAGTAAAAAAGTACACATAACAATCCAGGCTGGAGAGATTTCCGAGCAGACCGTAGAAGTGGCTGAAAGCGCTACCTATGAAGATCTGCTTGATACATTGGAAATAAATCAGGAAACAGTACTTGTATTAAACGGAGGGAATGCTGTTCCCCTTGACGGGGAAATAAGTTCCGACACACTTACAATCCTGAGAGTTGTCACAGGGGGCTGACCTGCCAGCAAAAGGCAGGATCCCTTCTTTATTACAATTTCTTTTTTTCCCGAATTGCGCTTCGGCACCCGAGTTTCGCTTCGGGAGCACGAGGTCCGTTTCGCTCCGCTCAAGCGGACTAGTGTCACGAAAACTTAATTGTGGATCATCAATTTAAGGTCAAAACCATATCAGCTGATGGAAGCTACCAAATAATATGTTCGATAATTAGGTTTTTACGATACTAGGTTATGGACAAGAGTTTTCACTAATCTCTGGGACCATAGTTTTCGAAGATATACAGTTTTATACATTTTTTCTGTGGTTGTTTTTTCTGTGGCTTTTAGAGAGAAATCGTAGAAAACTAAGGATAGAATCAAAAGAATCATGAAATAAGGATAGTTGGAAACTAAACTGAAGAAAAAAGGAAACTAAACTGAAGAAAAAAGATTAGAAAGTCTGCATTATAAAGCCAGAGAAGCCAGAATCAATTTAATATTTAAGACATAAGGCCTATGCGAATCTTGAAGAAAAATTTCAGAGGAAAAAAGAACGAGAATGAAAATCAAAGGGATTTTATTTCCATAATGGTCGAATTTCCGAGAAGGATTGTCGCCATTATGGAGCTAACCCTGTTAAAAGCCTTCACTTTGAGGGAGTCAGAGGCACCTTTTTACTCATAACTTTCAGTTTCTTGATTGCTGAGATGGTTGCCTGAGATTCTTTGTAAATTTTGTCTTCATAGTAACTTATGATCTCGTCAACTGGAGCCGCAAGAGCATAAATCTTTATCGGACGACCTTTACCAGGCTTTTTTTCCGAACGTACACTGACCCATGACTGGTTGCGCATTAGCCTCATTGCAAGACTGACTTCGGGTTGCCTTAGTCCGGTACTAATTTCAATTTCGCGGGATGAAGCTTCGTCCACATTCATAAGATATGCCATGGTTGTAGCGACGTTTCTTGACATCCCGAGATTCCTTAACGTTTCGATAAAAATGTGGTCGTTCTCGTCCAGCACTTTTACTTCATAGTCTTTCATGATAACCCCTTCATACTTCTAGTTTAATAGGCAAATTTATCAGCTAAATAAATATCATGGTAATTATTTATTTAGACCTTCAAGAATGCTATTTATAATTACCTTTTAAAGCTGACAACAACTTCCAAATTTATACACTGTATATTTATTTATACGGTAGTCTCTTTCGTTTTGAGGATAATAAAAACGTTTTTACGTAATGTAGCGGACTGTTTCCGTTTTAAGTCCAACAACCGGTTATTAAAAGCAAATATGTCTATGTTCATAACCAGCTACTAGAGCCCCGTTTTATAAGATTGATGGGATAGGTTGTACAGATTTAGCAATTAAACCTGTATACGTATATAATTAGAAGGTTATTCATCTCCAACAATTAATAATGTACTCATACTATTTAAAGTTGTATATATTAAAAGGGAATTGAAAAACTTTCAATTACGCTTGACGCAGACAGATCGAAAAAAATAATCAAATATAGAAGGCATAATAATACCCCCAATTCAAATAAAAAACATTAAGTTTCATAGTAAAAATATTATAATTCAACTGATTAATAATTCCACTGCAAGCTCAGGGAGGAAATTAAATTCGAAGACAACTTAAAATTTTTATATTCTCGATCCAGCTGAAATAATGGAATGTTCACGCTGGACAAATTAAACTGAGAAATTCATTCACAATCCCATCTATTTCTTCACAAAGACCAGCTATCATGAAAAACAGAGGAAATTAAAACATAGAGGGAAAAAATAGAGAAAAAGTCAGGAAAAACAGACTTAAACCTCATCGTGAGAGCTTAATTTCACTTAGATATAACTTTCTGATCCATTTTCAGATGATTACTTTATTAGATTTTGGTAAGAACGAACTTAGGTCGTGGGTCTGAGTTATAGAAAACCGTAAGCATAAGACTCTTGTTATATTTATTTCAAATACAGGGGATGTACTCGCTTTTTCGGAAGTGATCAATAACTCATACCCACTACCCGAACTTAATCTTCACCGAAATACTTTTTGACAAGAAGACCTGCACTCGAACCTGCAAGTACCAGAAGGAAAAGAGCAATAATTAGCCCTTCTGTCGTAAATTCCTGTTAGGAATGGACTGATCCCAGAGCCCGATTCTTGTGACAAAAGTCGAGAAAATAACCAGGATGAAGGATACAAGTGCAAGCATAGGGAGCACAAAACCGTATTTTCCCTGGAGGAACCTGAATTTTGCATGCAGATAAGCGGTTGCTGTAAGCCAGGGAATTAGAGAAGAGGTTTCCACAGGATCCCAGATCCAGTACCATGCATCCCACCCGAGTACTTCATATGCCCAGAGTGCTCCAAACTTATCCCAAGTGTCAGGAAGAGCCAGGAAACACGCATCCAGCCGGTTGCAAGTTCAACCTATCTGTTATCCTTGAAGACAAGCCCTGAAACTACAGCAGAAGGAAGTGTAAAGGCTGCATAACCCATGAACAGAAGGAGAGGAGGATAGCCATCCACGGATTTCGGAACAGAGGATTCATTCCCTATCCGTAAGGGATAACCAGGGCGTCTACAAAAGGGTTCCATTTTGTGGCTGCAGGAATTCCCAGGCCTGAGAAATAATACATTGAGAAGACAGAAAGCACAGAACCAGTTACTCCAAGCCCGAGCACAGCAAGGGCTCCCTTTTCCCTGCAACTCCAATCAAAAGACATAAGGCCATCAGCAGAACCAGAGCAAGAGTGGGAAGGGCTGCACGCATATTAAAATAAGCAGCATCAAGCAGGATTTCTTCTCCCGTACTAACTCTCATGATAAAAGGGGTTAGAAACCCCACCGCGATCAGAGCTGCAAGCAGCACAAGCACGAAAACTGTAGCAAGCATGGTGCTGCTAACTGTAATGATATATGATATCTGAGAGCTTTCATAAAGACCTTGAAAAATGTGAATTAAAATTAAAACTTAAAAAAGAAATACAATCAAATAGAGTTAATATTTACATAAGCCAATTATTTAAACGTACCCGATAGAGTTAAGAATCACAGATGAAGATGGCAAGTGCCAGATGTCAGGCTTATTTTACACGCAAACTATATAAAAAATAAAAATAAGAAGGATATAAAGAAATTAGATTCTGCCTCAAAAATAATACGTGTACGAAGAAAATAGGTACAAAGAGTTGATACTACGATCGAGCTGATAATTCAAGCATTCTGGCTGATGCTTCCGGCCTACCTCCCCAATCCTTTTGCAGCTGTTTTTGGTGGCGGAAAGCCGATTGACGGAGGCAGGACATTAAAGGACGGAAGAAGAATTCTAGGAGACGGAAAGACCTACAGGGGACTTTTTTCAGGCATTTTTTTCGGAGTTCTTGCAGGCAGCGTTCAGATATGGCTTAATTCAAGAGGATTCGAGATTTTGGGAATTGAGATGCCAGCCTTTGGTCTAGACTACTCGAGTGCCTTCAAAGTTGTGCTTGCCCTTGCCTGCGGTTCACTTTTCGGAGATATGTTCAAGAGCTTTTTCAAGCGTCGAATGGGCCTGAAAAGAGGCGCCCCCCTTCCACTGGTAGACCAGCTGGACTTTGTCGTTGGAGCCTGGGTCTTCACATACCTTGCATCTCCGGAATGGTTTGTAAGCAATTTTACTCCCTGGATAATGATTACCGTCCTCATAATGACGCCTCTACTCCACCTTACGACAAATATAATAGGATATCTTGCAGGGATAAAGAAAGAACCCTGGTAAAATTCCAGAAATAAAGTTCTGAAGAAAAAACCAAAGATAAATGATGATTTTCTGAAGATTAAGGAAAGATTAGATTTGATAAACTTTAATAAAAAACTTATAGCACAAATAAGGCTGCAACCGGTGAGATTATGAGCAAATCAGGACCAGAAACAAAAAATGAGTTAGAAATGCAAAAACAGGAGCTTATCGCAGCCCTCAAAGCCTGCGGAGCTGTTCGCTACGGGGACTTCACGCTTGCTTCGGGAAAGAAAAGCAAGTATTACATTGATATCAAAAAAGCCAGTACTGATCCCAAAACCCTGAAACTTATAGCCAGGCAGGCAGCCCTCAGGGTAAAAGAAATGGATGTGGACACAGTCGCAGGCGTAGAACTGGGAGGTGTCCCGCTGGCAACCGCGGTTTCCATGGAAACCGACCTGCCATTGCTTATAGTCCGGAAAGCCGTAAAGAGCTACGGCACAAAGAGCAGGTTTGTAGGTGACGTAAAACCAGGAGATAGGCTTGTAATGCTCGAAGACGTAACTACCAGTGGAGGCTCGGTAATAGATGCAATCGAGCTTGTCAGAGAAACCGGAGCCGAGGTCAGATATGTAATCAGTGTCGTAGACAGAGAAGAAGGAGCAAAAGAACACTTGAAGGAAATAAGTGCGGAACTTCTTCCTCTTGTAACTGCAAGCGACCTGTTAAAGTAAGGGAGGTGCTATCGCACTTTCCTGTACTGAAGAGATCAGCAGATGCGAACTACCACTCAGCTAAAGACCTAGTGGTTTTACGCTTCTTCTAATAAACCTAAGTTCCGCTTTTTTAGGCGCATAAACTTCTCATGATATCGAATTATGTGCTTAAACTTAAGCACATGAACTGCAGGTTCTAATTTCAAAATCACAATCATCTGACCTATCAGACTTGTGGAATTAGGCGTATGCGCTTAAAATTTGGGAACTCAGGAATAAAGAAAAGATGAAAAATATTTTTGAGTTATATTTGAAGATATTTTCTCGAATAAATGTTTTTCAATCCTAATGTTAACCCTTTCAAACTTCTTTTTATCAATAGAAGAAGTTCCAGGGAGGCAAAGTAAAATAACCGGCAGAAAAAACGTTTTCAATTCTGGCCAACTTGCATTCAATAAAATATTTTTAGAACAGTCATTCAGAACAAAACAATATTAATAAGACCTGCGCACTTGAAGTACAAAATCAAGCGCGATATATTTTGTGATCAAATATTCTAATGAGGCTGCATGTACCTGATTTTACCCATAAACCGCGTAAGTCCTATATTAAAGCCCACTTTCGGCAGGTGAACGTAAAAATCCATTTCATTTTTCCATTGATATCGGTTTTCTTAATACTTTTGAAACTATATTTAAATCAAAAAGTTTTAGATGTTAACCATGTCATCATTAATATATATAGGACTTACGCACTTGCATCACCATGAACTTAAAATCATTTAAAATATTATTTATAATATAAAAATTATAAATATAATTAGAGTTATGTCTACAACGCCGTCCAAATGTACTGACCTTGATTATAT
>Ga0209639_1001105_pt1 | contig 30097 bp, 20 predicted proteins | sample EPASupsiteHSE605_FD_187268 | JGI IMG/M metagenome (GOLD analysis project Ga0209639, IMG submission 187268) | Bioremediated contaminated groundwater from EPA Superfund site, New Mexico - Sample HSE6-05 (SPAdes) (version 2) | ecosystem: Environmental > Aquatic > Deep subsurface > Groundwater >... | reverse complement strand
GACAATTGCAAATATCATAAACATCACCTGCTTTTTCAACACTTGGATAACTGATTCGATTATGAATCAGATCTAGAAACACTTCAAATGATTCTCTAGAATATGAAGAATCAAAGTTAAAAACCATTCCACAACTATTCTTGTAGAATTCTCGAAAAACTACACTATGAAACAACAAACATCCAATATTCACTTCATATTTGTCTCCATTATAAACAACAATTCCATCTTTCTCTTGACAACAAAGACGAAAACGAAAACTATCAACAATTCCAAAATGTGATTCCCATTCTCTCAACAGATTTATAACTCCAATCTGATCATTTCTATCACTAGGAATATGTCCTGACACAAGAAAATCAATGAAATGACAAAAAACTCCAAAATCACAAGAATCATTCAAAACTATCCGATCCTGACCAGAGTAATCAGATCTATATCTTTTCAAACACGACAAAACATCCTTTTCAACATGTTTTGTTTTATCCTGACACTGAAAAACAACTTCAGGCATCTTCTAAAATATGCCAAAAATATATCAGAGAGAGAGAATTCTCTCGATTCTAAACACCGAAATAATTATTCGATGATGTTTCATATTTACTAACTAGATGGAGCCTCTTTAAGAAGTGGGAACACAGCAGCAGAAAAGTATTGACTATTATATGCTTTTGATTGCTCAATAACCTTATCAAGTGGAACTACTCCTTCTCTAATAGCCATCCTTATTGCAGCTAAAACTTGATTGTGAGAATCAAGAAGTGATTTCTTTTTTGCTTCTTGCTCAATAGCAGGATCAATAGGAACAACAATTAAATCCGGATTCCTCATTTCATTTAGCTTATTTTGCATTTCCGAAAGCTCTGCGAGCTGTTCTTTGTATACTCTTTGCTGAACCTGTAAGAAATGAGCCATGAGCTCTTTTTCTATTGCCATTTCATTGATTTTTTGAATAGAATTGTTTGCTGCTGACGTAACCTGTAGACAATTGTTATAAATCTCATTTTTCACAACTTCAAGGTTGACTGGAGGGAGATTTGAATTTGCAACTATTGGGGGATTTGCAGAAAATACATCACATATACCTTTGACGAACTGAGCAAGAGCACAACCGTTGTTCCCCCATGCGAATACCATTTGCACATTGACGTATCCATTTTGCAAAAAATATTGTGCATTGGAAAACCTAAAATTATTATTTGGGATAATCTGAACAAAAGGAGGCCGACGAGGAAATTCTGGAGGCAATGTGATATTAACAGGCAAATTATACGGCTGTTTGTTTAAGAAAATTGGAATCATTCCTTGTAACACCAAAAAGTGATTCGGCTGACCAGCAAAGTTATTAGGCTTCAAACCTTGATACACTTGAACCAATTTACCTATATCATCAATTATCGCTTTGTGAAACCTTGGTTCGATTCCTGTTTTTTGCAGTAGATCCATTTAAAATTGTGACGGTTTTTGCAAAAATTTGGACCCCAAAAAGGTCTTTTAATACCTGAATTGGATCTATGATCATTTTCTGTTTTGCATTTGTTGTATTGCATAAAAGTTATTATACGGTTATAACGTTTGAATGAAGAGTGTAATAAAAGAGTTGAAACACTGGACAAAATGCAGCGCAGTTCTTCTCCAATCACCTGAACCGATGACGATTCGCATTATGCTTAAAGATGGATCGATTGGTCAGCCTTATCTGATTATTGAAAAAGATGAGGATGATTTTTGCAGAGTTCCGATAAATAGACTTATTGAATTATCGTTTAATACGAAGCAGATTAAGATTATACTGTCAGAGTATGATGATTCTGTTATTGTATTGCATATTCTTGAGTCAAGGGATCTTGAGATTTTTGTTTCGCAGTTTCGTTTGTGTTGCAATATATCTAGGAACTCTTTTGATGATTTTAAAGAACAGAACTTTGATTTTATTCAAAGAATTAAAATCGATCCATCTCTAATTGAAGGAGCAGAATTTTATGATGTTTTTGGGACTTATTGCGGAATTTCTCCTGTTTCAATTGATAATGAAGCGAAAAAAACATGGATTGAACGTTTGAATTTTCTTAATTCTTGTGTATGGATTGAAGCACTCCCTCTCAGTGTTACAGCAGTTACATGGAATCTAGCTGGAGGAAAACCCAATAAGAGTGTAGCAGATGAACTTAAGAAAGCTGTTGTTGATAATCCTGATATTGTTTTTTTCAATTTTCAAGAGATAGATATGAGTATGAAGAGTGTTGTTTCTGGTACTTCTCCATTGGCAAATGAATGGGCAGATATCATAAATAACATTGTCAGGGAATCTGGTTCTTCATTGGTAGTTAAGTCAAAGCAGTCATTGGGGGGTGTTTTTGCTGCAATTGCAGTCAATACGAATTCAAAAGTTCAAATTGAAGTCACAGGCAATCATAATGTTAGATTAGGAGCTCATGGATTAGGAGCAAACAAAGCAGCCCTGATGTTTAATGTCTCCGCTGGAATGGCAAGATTCTCTTTTGTTGGGTGTCATTTGGTACCCCATGACAAAAACTGGGAAGAAAGAAATCAACAATTACAACAAATTTTGGAAATGGTTCCAGAAAAAACTGACTACCTTGTGTTAATGGGCGATCTAAATTACCGTGTGAATATGTCTTATGAAGATTGCTTGTCTTTCCTAAACAAGGGTGATATCACTCCCCCATTGAAAGTTGACCAGCTAAGACTAACTCTGAACGATAAACCAGATCTCGGAGTGTTAAAAGAAGCCCCAATTACATTTATGCCAACATATAAATTTGACCCAAACTCAAATGTTTATGATACTTCGCACAAGCACAGAGTCCCATCATACACTGACCGTGCTCTTGTAAGAACATATCAACCAAGAATGGCAATTGGCCCGTTCAAATCATATGTCTTCGAATCTGATGTGTACCATCACTTTACAGGCCAGCATAAACCTCAATCAATAATCACATCCTCGTATTTCTCATTAGAGGAGCCACAGATGAATTTTCCTTCTACTCCAACCAATGTATATTACAACTGCGGATTAAACACATTTTCTGATCATAGAGCCGTTCATTCCAGGTGGCAGTTCAATGTCCCATACCACAACAGGGAAAAAGAATTCGAATTCAAAAACCTCCTGATCAGGAAACTTGATGAAATGTCATATATAATGAAACCTGAACTGCTCGCAGAGCCATCCAGCTGCTCGCTTTCAGTAGGAGGAAAGGCAATAATTAAGGCCCATAATGTGTCACTTGCATGGGCAAGATGGAAATCTCAAGTAATTGGGAGCGGTATCAAAGTCACACCACAGGACGGTATCACAATCCCCGGCAAAGAGACAATAATTGAATTGGAAGTGACAAAATTCACAGAAGAGAAGGTAGTTGTCACTTTTAACTCAGAGCATGGGACACTTTTCCATGTTGATGTATCAGTCGAAAAGCAGAGTTTTCTCAAATCTCTATTCCATTTCTGAGGGGCGGCTCAGAAAACGGTACCGTCAAACAGCCGTTTGTTGAATGAGTGTAAATGTTGTTAATAAATCAGTTTCACAGAAATTAGCGGTTTATTTAGATGAGCGGAATTATGCAGGACGAGGGGTTCCCCTTTTTGGCGGCCGGTATTTTGATGCTTCCTACTGTTCTATGTCAGCTTATACCTGTTACTCAGGGAAGGAATACAGCTGCTTTTTGGTCTTATTTGTTTTCTTTGATGATGAATTGCGGTTACGGTTTTCTTGCTGCAGGAGAGAAATATCTCGAAGTTGCACAGTATCTCCTTGGTATTCCAGTTTTTTGCACCATTATTCCTTTTTCAATGTGCTGTTGTAAAGAGTCATTCCAGAGCAATCATCTTGCTCTCAGAGAAATTTTCTCAAAACCAAATTCTAGAGCTGATTTTATCAGAAAAATGTGTGGAAATCGTGCACTTCCTCCATATATCACTGTTTGGTGCGAAGCATATCACTATGAGACCAGAGTTGAGCATGTTACCACCACTGATTCTCAAGGAAACAAGCATCATGAAACGAGGACGCACAGAGAAAAGGTTGTTACATACCGTGCTCGCCGTGCCCTTAGGTATCAAACTTGGGAAGAAAAAGGTAACTCCATCAGAATGAAGGAAACTGATGTCATTCATGCAGTTTGCACTGTTCACTATAAACTCGATGAATACGCTCGCCAGGATCTTGCTGATCTTCGTCGCCGTATGTACAGAATGGCCCTCTCTCGTGATTACTATGCTGATGTTGGTAACACATTCGAAACACCCGGACTTTATTCCTCTGTTGTAGGATCCCTCCAAGAAAGCAAAGATTGCGCAACAAACTTTTATCAGGGATGCTGGGGTAGGTTCTTCTGGATTATATTCTTCATTATTGGTTATCAATCAGCCTTCGAATCATTTTGGAATAAGAAGGGAGAGAGAATGAAGCTTCGTCTAAAGAAGGCCATTTCTGGTCAACGTAAGTACCGCTGTGATTTTGGTGCTGAAGATGGACATGCTGCTCAAGAAACATTCCGCTTTGATAATGGCCCCGTTGTTATTGATCAATCAATTCTTACTGGATTCTATGCTGGCCCAGCTCTTAACCAAGAATTACTTATGCCATACCCTGATATGGTTCCAATGGGCGCTCCAGTTCAACAAGGTCCTCCAATGCCAAATATGCAAGTTCAAATGCAAGGCCCAATGCCACCAAACATGCAAATGCAGGGACCAATGCCACCAAACATGCAAATGCAATATAATGTCCAACCAAATATGCAAATGCAAGGACCAAACATGCAAATGAACTTCAATGTACAAGGCAACATGCCACCTAATATGCAAATGCAAGGACCAAACATGCAAGTTCAAGGTAATATGCCACCAAATATGCAAGTTCAAGGTAACATGCCACCAAATATGCAAGTTCAAGGTAACATGCAACCAAATATGCAAATGAACTTCAATATGCAAGGACCAAATATGCAAATGCAAGGACCAAACATGCAAGTTCAAGGTAACATGCCACCAAACATGCAAGTTCAGTTTCAACCAAATATGCCAATGAACGGTCAGTTCTCAGCTGAAATCAATATGCAAGGCAGCAACGGTCAACTTCCTCCTCCACAATAAAAGTCCATTTTATTAATAGTTTTACTAAAGTGTTATTACTTCATTAAATATCATCGATGATAATATCAGACATATAAATCCGCCTAACTCAAGCCATGACCAAGAAACCCATTTTTCCCCATAGGGAGATCCAAAAAATGAAAGCAAAAGCATTGAAATCCATGTTGTTAATGGTCTAAGTGATTCAAATATAGTTCGATGCATTGATGACATAGTACCTGTTACGGTCATTCCGGAAATATCGTAAAAGCAAACTGCAAAAACATTAAATGCACAAATGAGCAAAAGGGATGATGAATTACCCAACATTAAGAATGAATCTTGAATATTCTCTAATGATCCTCCCAAAGCTGATGGATCCTTCCCTGGTAAGATATAGGCCAAAGGAGCAATATAAAAAAAAGATATTGCTAATCCCCAAGCACCTTCCATTCCAACAACAAACATAATTGGCAACTTGAGTCGAGAAAGCATATATTCATCATACACCATTTGCCATCCTTGAATAACTTGTGCAATAATAATATAAATAACTCCAATCAGCCTCTCTTTCCATGAAAAACTTGCTGCACTCTCGATTTGAACACCCGCAAATCCTACAATACATAAGGAGAAAATAGTCATTCCAACACCAATCCATTGATGTCTTTTAATTGTTTTGTTCAGCATTTGAATAGAAAACAATGTGGAAAACAATGTCTGACCACCTCTTAGCATCATATATATTGATACATTAATCCTGTTCAGCCCAGTGATCATAATGAACAATGCTGTCGAACCACAGATGGATGAAAAAATTGGATGTAAATACTCTTTAAATGAAAATCCACCATCTTTCTTATAAGATAATGATTTGATCACCTTTGAGAACAATAATGCAAAACTCATCCCAAGAAACATAAATAAAACTTGCATTCCAGGTTTGGAAAAATTATGAATAACTCCATTATATCCAGCACTCACCAAACTTAGTTGGATCTTGGATGTTAATGAACTGATGGTCCCAAAAAAGAGCAGCCCAGTCGCCGCCAATCTACCAATATTTTTTGAATCCATTTTTGTTTTAAAACTTTCCGAGCAAACTAAGTCAAAAACAATGTTAACAGAGGAGTCTTTTGGCTCAGCCAAAACCATTATTGATAAATTAATTCCAGCGATTTCTTGTGATCCATCAGAAGCGTCTCGCTTTTTTGCACACGAAGCTACCATGATTTTTTCTCAAGATAGTGAAGACAGTGTTTATTCTGTTGGATTGCATTCTATATACTCGTTTTTAAAAAAGCTTCCTCTATTTAACTATTACGTACAGGCATATGATTGTCACTCGATACATATGAATATGGAATTAGTTGTTGTTATTGTTACCGGGACACTTGTTTTTCAAGGTGAAACTCAAGTTAGGAATTTTCATATGTCTTTTCATGTTAGAATCCGAGAAGACAATAAATCTGCTCTTGTTCATGCTGCCACAATAAAAATTATGAAAAATTAATATAGATTTATTAGAGATCTTCGTCATCACTGAGGAGTACTGGCTTTGATGGTTGGATATCTTCATCATCACTGAGGAGAACTGGTGTTGATGGTTTGATATCTTCATCATCACTTAGGAGAACTGGTGTTGATGGTTTGATATCTTCATCATCGCTAAGGAGAACTGGTGTTGATGGTCGGATATCTTCATCATCACTGAGGAGAACTGGTGTTGATGGTCGGATATCTTCATCATCACTGAGGGGAGTTTGCTTTGATGGCTGAATATCTTCATCGTCACTGACGAGAACTGGCTTTGATTCAATAACTTGTTGTCCTTTCTCTTGATTATCTATTGATGATTTGGGAATCTCTTGAATACTGCTAGTTCCCTTCTTTTTAATTGGCTTTTTAGTCACTTGTTTGTTTTTCTCAGATTCCTTCTCAACTTGAAGAATTAAATTGGTACTTGTGGCTTTTGTCTCGATATTTGGATCTGGTGATAACTTATTCTGATCAACAAAGTAGACTTTTCTTTGTCTTGTCTCAGGATTTAATAATCTAATTGGGTTTGTTGACATAATAATCCATCCCTCGACTAGGAAAGGCTTCAGATCCTCGCCATATTGGGAAATGAAGTTAATCTCCTTTTGAGTTAAAGGAACAGAATCAATTTCTTCCACGTTTTCTCCAAAAACAATTGCACACATTATCCTATAATTAGATAATGATGATAATGGTGTCTTAGAAACATACAACTTTTTCAATAATGGTTGCTCTTTCACACCAAACAGAGAACCTATTTGTGTTCCTGTTAATTTAAAAACTTCAAGATATTCAAGAGTTTCAAGCCTTTCAATGCTTTTAATATTGTTGTACGACAAATTCAACACGGAGCAACCCTTATTTGTAATTATCGGAACAAAAGACAGATTTTTTCTCTCAAAATTTACCTCTTGGATGTTTCTCTCGATAGATCGCGAATTTAATGTCGTGGAAATTCTCCATTTTGGATTTCGGCGTATTTTTTCAACCTTCATTTTTATGGTGTAAACTGTGTAAAATTTTACAATAATTTGATTCTTTAACGATTATTTTTTGGTTCAGGGGGGTTTCCCCATTTACAATCATACTGAGGTAAGTAAATGAGTCCTGGTTGATAAAACTTGCTTTTTGGATCTATTGGTGAAAGGCACTTAAATTTTTTATCAAGCATCTTTTCAAGTCTCTTTTCGTATGAGTCAGAAACATTAAAACTAAGGAAAAATACAAATTGTCCCTGTTGACAATTCCTGATACACTCAATTAAGGGGTAGACTGTAATGGAATTGGGTTTTACAACTCTCTTTTTCAAATGTACACCACGGTTAGAAATGGTAATGTTATTAATATCGCAATCAACATATGGAACATTTCCGATTTTGATAATATTATCGTGTGTGACTACATCAACACCAATCTCGCCAAATGGTGTTTGCAGTTTTATAATAGTTACTAATCCATTTAGTTTTGGAAAATTAATAAACTTAATCCCTTTAATAGACAACAAAACCTGAATTACTCTTTCAACGGATCTTTTTCCAGGGACAAAAACATCAATATCATTACATTCTTGGCATCGAATAATCCAGTCTCTAACAAATCCCCCACAAATCACTGATCCTTGTACTTCCCACAATATTCGATTGCATATGTACTTAATAAGACGATTTCTCGATTTAAACTCACTCATTGGCTCTGCTGGAAACAACATGTACTTAATTCTCCTAGCTTTTCCCTTCAATAATTCTTTGCATGAAACAGTTGGAACACCCAATTTATTCAATTTTGACAATGCAATTGCTGTAATGATTTGTCCAACCTCCCTCAAATCATCTTCGATTATGAGCCTCAGGATATTATCCTGAATCTCAAGTCGAAAACCTAACCCAGTGAAATCAAACATTTTCCTAAGGCTTTTTCTCAGTCTTAGCCTGATGTTTCTAACCCTATGAATCGTTAATCTGGCATCAGTGGACAAAACAATCACTTTTTTGCTCAATTCTAAATAATCACCATTGCTCATTTACGCGCAAAAAGTGTTATTTACTACAATACTGAAACATTAAGCTGATTCTTTTTGGGCAACGCTATGCACAAAACAATCATGCATTTCTTTCCTTCTGTTCAATATGAATGAGGGAATAGATTTATCTCTAGGTCTGCTTAAAAGTGAAGTGATAGATAAAAAGGGTTCTTCATGTTGATTTTCTGGAGGAGAAGCGATATCTTCCTGGTAGTAAGGAGGATTGATAACTACTTCGCATACTGTTTGTGTTCTTGAAGTTATTCCTAGAGCGCTAAGAATATAACATATTTGATACAACTTACATAGGGTAGTTTTATATCTGCCTGTGTTTCTAGAAAAAAACTGCCCAACAAATCTCAAATCAATTTTGTTAGTCTGTTGCGCAAAAAACATTAGCATAAAACATATAGTTAAATTCGAAATCCCAATGCAACCATCAACCGGGAAAAGTTCTGAAAGGGTTTTTCCTTGGTTATCTATCTGTTTCAACATTCTTAAACGATTAATCTCACTCATAATATGAGATTTTCCTAACCATGACACATTATCTAAACAAGTCTTCTGACAACATCCTATTGATGTTAGTACATTAACAACATCATATAGCCGTCGCCTCTTTATACCATATCGAGTAGATAAAGATGTAATTGCATGTGTCGATTGCGGATTATTCTCAAACTCTTTTACTAGAGTCTGTATCGAAATTTTGAGGTCGTCGTTGCTTTTTTCGACTGGAATAGAAATAGAAATAGGTTGTTTTAAGGATGGAAGATAATTATATATCATTATGAAACCGGTTTCTTTCAAAATTTTCATAGAGATTACCCAAGCCCGACTGCCATGCGAGGAAGATGCTTTCCGCCAGACAAAAGGTGTCTCTGTGCATAGGTATTGATACTAGATATGCTAAATCATTGGAATAATGGTTCATGTACAACTATATAAGCCTTGAGAATGACAAAGATCAAAGTCAGTTCAGAAATAGCACGTTTTTTTTGGATGAAATTTTCTGAAGAATGATCCATAAATTTCACTTAAAGAGAAGTCATTATATTCAAAAAATGTGAAGAGAATTGAAATCCGATAGAAATTGATAATTAATATGGGCAATTGTATTCAAAAAGTCGTTGTTATATTTGTTAAATATTTTTGATAATTGGGTTTACAAATATTTCCGATTTGTGAAATCTACAGGTTACCTATCACTCACAATTAACTGATGTTGACTAGTTATTATGGCGTTCACATCGTTGAGATTCTGAGTATTTTTCTCCAAGGATGCTTTTAACAAGAAAACCGATTTTTTGATTAATTTGAGAATTTTGCTTAGCCTTTTTGGAGGGTTAATTGGTCCCGTAACATCACTCATATCATGAAGGATTTGGGTAGCAATGTTAATATCTTCTGATTGATTGTTATGTATATAAATAGGCATTGAGTAAACAAACTTGAATGATGGATTATATACTTCTACTTTGGGGAAATCAAAATCAAGTTTTTCTGAATAAGATGCTAATTCATTTAAAGTTGACTTGAGTAGTTCTCTAACTGGTAAATTTTTGGAAACAATTGAAGATATTTGGGACATCATTGTTTTGTATTCTTGTTTCATTTTGGATATTGTTTCATCACAAAACACAACTTGGGATCTTGCTTTCTGCAATTCTTGATTCAACTCATGATTTATTTGTTCTTTATTCTCAACTTCGTTTTGGTAATTTTGAAGTTCAATTTTAAGCTTGTCGAAAGATTGGGATAAAGATTCATGCTGAGATAATAGGTGATCATAGTCAGACTTGTGGCATAAACTATTAAAATCAATATTGATTTTCTTCTGTTTCAGAATTTCTTTCAGTGTGTTCGAAGATTTTTGAAGATTTCCTATTTCTAATGTTAGTGTTTGGTTCTCGTTGGTTAAATTCTCAATCTTTTTCAGATTCTCTTTCTCTTTCTCCGTTATGCTTTTATGGAAGTCGTTTTGGTATTTAGATAATAGTAAATTGTTTGCCTTTTTCAAAGATCTATATTTGTCGGAAATTTCATCATAGTCTTTCTTTGATATCATTTTTTCAACTAAATTCTTCTTTTGTTCATTCTCAGATGATAGTTCTTTAAGTTTTTTTTGTAGATTATTGATCTCTGAATCTTTATCTCTTACTTGTTTGTTTGACAAAGAAAGCTTCTGTATATAAGAATCGACCTTTGATTCATTATCATTTTTCATCTGTGAAACCATTTTGGATAATTCATCATTATGTTTTTCAAGTTCAATTAGTTTTTCTTCAGCTTCTCGGTAAAATGATTGTGATTCTTCAAGTTTGGAAGTGTATGAATTTGTGATTTCGGTTATCTTTTGATTTGCACTTTCAAGTTGTGCCTTAAGCTCTTTATTTGTTGTTTCTAAAACAAGTATCATATCTTTGTAAGTGTTCTGGTTTTTTATAATTTTTCCTTCTGCTTGGAATAAAGCTAATTGATCACGAAGTTGCTCAATTTCTTTTTCATATTCATTTTCATTCTCATCAGATTGTATTTCTGTTTGAATAGACATTGAAGAGAGAACAGGTGTTTCTGGAATAATACCAATAATTTTTTTCTGTTTTCTAAGATTTTTAGTCTTCTGTTTAAATGCTCCGATTTTTGCATTCAATGAACTAATCATTTTTTCTTTCTGAATTATTTCTTCATTATTAGTTTCAATCAATTTGGTCATCTTATCTTGGTTCATTTTATTGTTTATTAGTATTTCTTCATCAAATTTGAGTCTTAATTGAACAATACTATTCTCATTTTGTGATTTCATTGATTCAATTTCACTTTTATAATTGTCACATTGGTTGGTAACACTTATTAATGAATCTTTTGCATTTGATTGAATCTGTTGGGTTAAAAAATCGATTTTTTGATGAAGTATTAATATTGTGCCATTAAGTCTTCCCTTTATTTCTTCGTCATCGATAGACTTTTTGGTTAAACCAGAAATTGTATCAATATTGTTTTCATTCTCAATTCGAAGATCTTCATACTGCTGTATGAGGTGTTGATGCTTAGCCGCTAACACGCTGAAAACATGATTGTTGATTTCTTTAGAGGAGTTGATATGAAAAGTATTCTCAATGTTGTTTTTGGATTCCTCTTTCAAATTGGAATACTTTGCAAATACTTTTTGGGTAATTGCTTTCAGCTCCTCATTTTCATTAATTTGGTTATCTATTATGGACACTAACTTTCTGAATTTCTTTTCAATGCTGTTTTTCTCCCTTTGGCTGATTTCAAGTTTTGACTTGAATGAAGCTTGTTCATTTTGTCGTGCTAGACATTCATTTGAGAGATTATTAGATATCTTTTGAATTTCATTCATTAAGTTATTTATCTTCTTCTCATACTCTTTTGAATGATTTTCAAACTCAGATTGTAAAGAGTTACAGCAATGAGTAACTCTATTAAACTGGAACACTGCTTCATTCTTTTCCTCTTCGATTCTTAAAACTTTATCAGACATTTCCCCAATTTTCCTTTGAAGCTCAATGATTTGCATATTCAAAAGATGATTTTCATTCTTAGAAATCTCCAATTCTTTAATTAGAATAGAATTCTTTTGATCAAGAGAATCATTCTTTGAATTCGACATTGCTAATTTTGTTTCAATTAGTGAGTCATATTGTTGTATTGTTAAGGCGTTTATTGAATCTATCTGATTCGGCTTGATTTCAACATTAGAATTTTGTGATGATGGAATACTTTTTGATAATTCTTTCTGGTAAAGTGATCTCTTTAATTCAAGAATTTTCTTTTTCTTCTGGCAAACTATATCTCGATTATCTATCTTCAAATCATCAATCCTTTTTTCATACAGCTTTTTCATCTCATTTTTCTCATTTTCTTTATCCTTTAATTTAAGGTTCAATTTTTTAATCTGGCTTTTAAGATCAATAAGTAGATTAGAATACTCTAAATCATTATTAGTATGTTTTTCATCTCCCATATGACGTTTCATTGTTTCTAATAACATATCTAGATTCGCATCTAATTCGTTGATTCCTTGATTGTCGTTAATACTGACATCTATTTGAAGTAATGATGATGCCCTTTGAATGAAAGAATATAGTGATTCATGATTATGTTCAATAAACTTAGAATACTCACTTTGAAGACTAAAAAATTGCTCTTTGAGTATTCTTAACTCATTTTTGAGGATAGTGACAGTATTGGACTCATTGGAGGATGATTGTGATTGCTGTTTTAAGAATCTATTTTCTTCTTCAAAAGTTGCTACTCTATTCTTCATAATTTCTTCTTCTTTTTTGAGTTTTGAATTTTCAAGCCTGATTTCTCCTAGTTCTTTGCGTATTTTATTATTCTGGTTCTCAATTGTTGCATGAAACAACGAATTTGCTTTTTGATCTGTGAATGATGACAAATCATTACTGTAGTCAATAGTTGTGAATCTAGAAAGTCGGGAATATAATTCCTTGTTCTCCTTTTTAAGAGAAAGAATCTCAGAGTCCTTAATATCTCTCTCTTTTTCAAGTTGTACTAATCTCATTCTTGGATTAGAAGTATGTTTTTCTATCTGAGTTGAAGGTTTTTTGTCTTCTTCCTTATTCTTATTCTTTTCAGACAATATTAAATCATCCTTGCGAAGAGAATAAAGTTTTTCTTCATCTAATTGTCTCTCGAAATTCTTGCATCTTGATTTTTCAAGTACCAATTTTTGCTTTTTCTGATTCAATTTCCTTTTTAGTATCTGGTTTTCATTTCTTAATTCTAATATTTCTGTTCCTAATCGAGTGGATTCATTTTGAAATTGTTCTTTGACTTCTGATAACATATTCTCCAGTTCCTTATTTTTTCTTTCCTTTTTGTCTACATTTTTCAATAGTTTAATTTGTTTATCAGTTGTATCTCCAATAATTGTTTTTAATGCCAAATCAAACGTTTGATAATCGGATTTTACTAAAACACTATTTAAAGTACTGACTACATTTGATAATGGCCCTTGATAACTCTCGTTGATGTCAGAAAAGGAATCTTTGGTGTTTATCATTAGGTCGTTATGTTTTATTCTTCCACACTAAAAAGCAGAAGAGGCAATGAAAGAATTTCCTAATTCTTATCTTTATCAATTTCTTCACTGATATCAAAATCTGGCCTTCCGTTCTCCGAACATTCTTGCTCATTGTGGACTGTTTGAGGAATTGGCCAGCAGAGATAGTTAATATATATTGTTGACACAGTTGAGAATACAACCATGAACAGTCTTTTAATATCATATGCCCTATAATTATCAACAAATAGTGAATGAATGTTATATAATATGTGAAACATGATACAAAAAATAACCATTCTATTGCCAAGAATTTGGGCAGGCAAATCTTTATCTTCTTTAGGAGAGAACATAATGAAGAATATGGTTATTAAACAAAGCAATGAAACTTTGATTATGCAACTGGTTTTAATATTTGTATCTATGCATGATGTTGAGCCTACCAATAAAAAGTGGTAAACATGGAGATTTTCAAACAGTTCAGCAAGTCCATATGCAAGAAAAGGGATCATATAAACAAGATACTGGCCCTTCCACTTGTATCTTTTGCTGGAAAATTTAGGTAAAACCAATATAAGCATAGAAAAGAGGGTATGAGACATAAAAATAATTTCAACAATAAAATTATAGTACCTAAACACCCAATTTGACGAGAATATTGACAAGATTAATAGGGGATTTGAACCCAAAATCTGAACTAATACAAGAATGATGAGGTTTTTCTGGGAAAGAATGGAATGTTGAAAACTGATATCAGATGTGCAAAGCCTAGCAAATAATATAATTGACAGTATACTTATGGAGACTCGAATAACAATATCTATTATAACAAAGAAAATATCATTGCTTTGGATCACAAAGTGTCCAATAGGATTGGTTTTGTCAGGCAATTGAACAGAAATAGATCCATGGAATTTGGTGAATAGTACAACTTCAGTGTTATAGACACCAATTTCATTAGAGTAATCAGATCCATTCATAAATTTGACACCAGTGCTATAAGAAGGCAGCTGGTGCTTCTTTTGAAGCCCATTGCTCGATATAAGGGAAGTATGCGCGAAAATACTGATTTTATTATCACTAAAATTAGAATCCTTATGAAAAACCAGCATTATTGAAAGAAATCTATTAAAAAAAACTAGATTTTCAAACTCTAACTCAAATCTTCTCGTCGAATACCCAGTGTTATCGCTTTTAAACGGTTCAATAATCCTATTAACTCCAATCGGAAAGAAAAACAGACAATAAACAATAACCAGCATCGAAATAAAAAAAGACCACTCAATAATGGTAATCTTCTTCACATTTAGACTATCAATCCTCATCCGGATACCCTCAGATTCATTCTCTTCGGCTAAAGAAATATTTTCAAACTCTTCCGGGTTCATAAATCTAGTTTATTAATCGTCGATGATGGATCAGCAAATCATTCCTCAATTTTCTCCTTCTTACTTGCCGATTAATGGCCGGACTCTTGAATGGGGGAAGAAAAACATCATTGCTTATACTACAGGTTGTTGTATTCATCTATCTCATGCTGATGGATCGAAATTGAATCGAATATGTTCTTATGATTTCTCGCCAAATCCAATCACTTGCTTATCGATACATCCTCACAACAATGTTATTGCGGTTGGAGATGATCATGGAAGAATTTTTTTGTGGGATATTGATAAGAGAAAGATCGTTGCTCATGCAAAGCCGCTAAAAACCAATGATTCGTGTCTATATATGAAATGGCATGGCGATATATTGACAGTTCTAATGAAATCTCGAAAGTTTATTGGGATTGCATATACATCTGGATCTGTATCAGAAAATATCAAAAATCTGACTCTTTTATGGGAAATAATTCTATCTAACGATTTCAACAAGTTTTCAATTGATCCTCACTTTGGACATTTCATATTGTTTAGTGGAAATATTCCTGTTTTATCAATATATAAGATAACATCGCCCGAAGAAAGGCCAGTTTCTTACATTGAATCAATTACATTGACACAAACAGATGAAATTCAAGATGCCCAATGGTCATTGCATCTTCCTGGTTACGCATATATTGTGCTTTCTTCTGAGATTATGTTTTTCCATACACAAAGTCGATCATTAATACCACTAATTACCCAAAGAACCAGCTCTTCCAGTTATTTATACCTATTACAGTTTACTCATGATTATTCGAGGTTTATGACTTTTCATAGGAATGGATTAATTTCAATATATGAAGCAAATTCCCAGGCTCATTTCCGTCTTGCTGACGAGTTTCAACCTAAGCACTCTCTTGGTTCTATTGTATATGCAACATTGTCTCCTCTACATGATGATCAAATTGTATTCTTCTTTAGCTCACTCGGTCTTGCATTATTTGATATGAATGTGAAGCGAATAGTATCTATTGGTCCAATTTTCCCATCAACTGTGTCTGCTTTTGACTGTGATGGAACTGGATTTGCACTTGGGACAAATAATGGATTTGTAATAACTGGAAGTGTTTATGACTGGAAAGAAACCAAAAGGTACTATGTATCTGAGGGAGCTGTTACATTTGTTTGTATAGATGCTGTGCTGAGCAGGGTATATTGGCAAACATCAAACCACATTGGTGTTGTGAATCTCATAAAGAAATGTGTAGAACCTCTTCCAACAAAGGGATTGCCTGTAATGAGATGCTTTGGGTCTCAAAATGGTGGGCTTATTGTTCAAAGGGATGAAAATTTGATTGGTGTTTTTGTTGAAGGCAAAGAAAGACCATTATTATTACCACTTGGTGTAAAAGATATTTCTCTTGATGAAGGAATATCTACAGCCTCTTCTGGGAGTTTTTGTGCTTTACTTAAAAACCAGGAAGTTCATTTCTATCAATACTCTTCAAAAAATAGCTCAATTGATAAAATATCTGGAATGAAACCACGTGGTGTCGAAAGTGAAGCCCTATGCTTTGCAGTTCATGGTTCGATGTTTGTGACTGGCTTCGCAGATGGGGTGTTACTTTTTTACGATAAATCTACAAAACAAGCAAACAAAGTAACCACATCTTATTCTAATCTTAGAAAGCTACGATTTTGTAGCCATGGTTTGTATGGATTGGGAAATGAGTCAACACTTTTTATGTATAGCAGAGAGTTGATTATTTGTCCTTTTGGAGCTACTAATTATCAAATAGTGTCAGATACATTAATTTTGATTCAATCTACAGATGGAATACTTCGATTTTTATCTCTTCCTGAATGGACTCAATTACAGCACATATCAACATTTATGCCTTCACCTCCGGAAGATTTAATGATATCCAAATTTGTGAAAGAATATTTACATAGTGAACCTGATTTTAATCAAAATATATTTCCATATTATAGCCCTGAAGCTCGAGATGTTTGGTTGTGTTTATCTGGTATTAAAAGCTTGACATTGCAAGCCAAAGCAGGGATTGGAGAGCCAGGATTGATAGAAAAAGTCAATTGTGCCCTTTTAGATATTGTTGAAACTAATACTCCTGAATTATATCAACTTAAATACACCAATTTGATATACGCAAACAGATTTGATGAAGCTGCAACATTGATTTTTTCAAACATTGTTAATTCTGAGGATAGTTTTCTCACAACCATGTTTGCAGCATGTCTTTTATCAATTGAAAATGGAGCTAATGAAAAAACCCTTGTTCACTTAAAATCATCAGCAATAGCTATGCTTGAGAATGGCAATTTTGAGAAAGCTGCTTTATTACTCCGAATTGGAAAGCTTGACTCATTGGCGGTACAATATTTAATTGAATATGGACAAGATGAATTAGCAATGAGGTTTATTATGAATTGCTTAGACAGCGAGGGTAAGAAACCTTTCTTGTTTAGATTTGGCTGTAAAATGATGCAAGAAGACAAACTCAGAGAGGCGGTTCCTTTTTTTGCGGGATCAGGAGAGTTTCATGCAGTATTATTTGCACTATTCTCACTAGGTCTTGTTGTTGATGCATATTTTTTGATGAAGTATTTGCAAAAAGTAGGAAAACTGAAAGAATTAAGTGAGAACTTCTTGAAACAGTTCCCTGAAATAGAAGACTTACCAAGTCTTATAGATTTAATAGAACAGCAGTTCTTGATTATTATGAATAAGTTAAAGCTAAATAAAGACAATTCTTGTTGATTTATATCTTTATTAATATTAATTAAGTGGAAGCTTTGGAGGAGCCTTAATACCATAATTGATTGCCACATCTAATAAAGGAAGGCTGGCTGCCTTAAAAACATCACTTATCTCATTGTGAACGTATGAAGCTATTATTTCTCTGTAGGCAAACTGGGATGAAGTATAGAAGCCATAATTCTTAGCAAGCCATTTCTCAATGTTAAGATGTAATTTTGGTATTTTCTTCTCATCAAATGGTATCTCCTTGCTTTCAATGCCAGAATCCTTCAGTTTATCAATCAGAAGCTTTTCTGATGGATCTACAAACAAAAGCGCCTTAGCAGATGCGATTTTCTTGATAATCTCGTTGTAAAAAGACAATGATTGTGGAATATCATATTGCAAAAACCATTCATGCTCTGGAATATCAATTGTTCTAAGAGAAAGTGAAGAAATCAATAATAACGATTTATCATTTGAAGAAAATTGTTTGATGTGAGAATTTCTTTGGTTTTGTGATTGTTCACCATGAACATATGCACATGGAACCTCAAGAAAGTTAAACAATAATGATAAAAACTGGCAACTCTTAACTCCAGAACAAACGACTATTATTTTTTCCTTCATATGGGTCCTGACAAAACCAATAAGAGACATAATACGATGTTTAAAAGGAACAAGGCAATGTAAATGCTGCAGTGTTTCAGCCATTCTGCCCAACCAATGGTTTACAAATGTAAAAACCTGAATGTTTATAAAACCTGGACAAGCTCATTAATCATCTTCTCCCAATCGATGGAGCTTGATAAGCCAGATAGGAACTTCATGCACTTCTTCTCGATCAAATTCCATTTGGCCTTGTCGTTAAGGAATCCCTTGCGAAGAAGAGCAAGTGCGATTACACTGGCAAATGCTTCGTTTTGCTTATCACTGAGAGCAGCTAATTCTCCAGGAATTGGAGGAAGATTGACACCATTGGCGCTGCAAATCTGATTAGGATCTTTCCAATAGCCACCAAACTCGGCCAAGTCAACAATGTTTGACATTCCACCACTTGTTGATCCGGATCTTCTGGAAACTTCGCATTTTTGAATAATGCTTGGAGAGATGGAACGCATTTGTTGTTGAATTGGGGCTGGTGGTGCAAACTCTTGTTCCTTCATGCATAATTCTTCGCATTCCATTGGAGCAATATTAGAAGACATAGAATCAGATAACTCTTCCATACATTCTGCCATTTGCTCATCCATATCATCACATGCAAACATCATTTGAGGAGCTGCTGATGGTGCGCATTTGCAACATTCCATATCATACCTATAAGAAACAATTTCTTCTTCAACAAATGGAACCGAAATATTGGAAGGCTTTGAAGAAAACAACCGCTTGATGCTGCTGAAGAAACCTCCTTTCTCTTTGGGCTGTTCAGTTGCCTGTTTCTCACTTATTCCAATATAGGCTGTATGCTCGATAATAATTCCACTCTCGATAGAAAGCTGGATAATTGCTTCGATATTCCTACTTACATTTTCTCCTAAATCAATCTTGTTTTGCAAATCCCTTATGCAATTATAAGCAAACAATACTTTTGGTAATGGATTCTCTATTTCAGCAAATTGGCTCACAACTTCTTCATATTTTGACTCGGAAACAGATCCTGTCAATAAAACTGGTCCATTTCTTAGGTGCTTATCCTTGAGGAATATGACTTCGGCGGCCTTATTAAAAAGATTTGGAATTGGAAATGGAGATATTTGAACAGAACTACTTCCTTCAATTTCGATTTGTACATTAGAAATGCAAGATCTTAATGAAGATTCTAATAAAGGCATTACAACATTAGCCAAATTAGAAACCTCCTGTGCTATAGCAGCTTCTCCATTTGTAGCTCTAGAAACACCATATACTAAAGACTTATCGACAGAAGTGCCAATACCAACTGCAAAAATACGATGGGTCTTACGATGTTTCGCGGCCAAACTTAGAACAGAATCTTTGTTCTCAACCTCACCATCGGTTAAAAGGAATAATTGGGTCACCCTTCCTTTTCTTTGCTTCCAAGAAAAGATATTTTGAAGGGGAGGCAAAATCTCTGTACCACCAAGATCAGCATCGAGACCCTCAGCAATTCTCATTGCAGTAGCAAAGTTTTGTTCATTATACTCAACCAACGATCCGAATGCATTCTGAAAAGAAGAACCAAATTTAACAATCTCGAAAGAGCATCCATCTGGAAGTGATCTTAGGAAAAGTTTCAAACACTCTGCAGCACTTCTAATTGAAGATCCAGACATTGAACCACTGCAATCAACCAAAAAGACGAAATCGCTATTATATTCAGCCTCGATTGATGGAACAACAGTGAGTCCAACGTGCCTTGTGTTGTTATCATTAAACACTAGGCCATTACTAGAGAGAGGATTGGCGAGCCCGAATTTAAATGATAATGATGAATCCCCAAATGGAGAATCCAAAGAAAACCTGATCTTGTTATCCTGTAACTTTTCCCATTGGCCACTTTCATAGTTGCTTTCGTAAGTTGTTAGAGGGTTAATTGAAGAAAACTCATAAGACATTTTGAAAGCATTTAGTGTTTCATTCTCAAGGATAGATTTCAAATCAATTTCTCCATTTTGTGACGCTGCCCGAAGAGGGAATTGTGTCAAAACAGAATTGCAATCCGGTGATGATGCAACGTAAGCACACTTAACCTCAATTTTGATTTCTGATTGGGGAGGAACATTACCAATCTTAAACTTGGAAAGACCATTTGGCAAGTTGAGGCCCAAAACTGCAGATTTTCCGGCAGATTTCGCCTCATTATATGCTTGTTTTGCAGAAGCAACATCTTGAAGAATTGGATGAATGATCTCATCTCCTACATAAAAGGTAGTATCATATATACATATTTCATTGTGTGTTGGTATAATATACTGTGTATCAACGGGCTTTGTCTCGGGATTATAATAAACCTGTGTAACCACAAAAGAACACATCAAATCATGCTGCTCTCCTTTAACATCAACACCTCGAAGCCGGAATGACTGCCAACTTCCATCTCCTAAGTAACAAATGGATCCTAGCACCATAAAAATGAAGTGACCTTGATGTAAATTTTAAATTATTCAAATTTTTCGAAAATTTTTGGCGAAAAACATAATTTAAGGGAATCAGATGATGGGAAAGGGGATGTTGGTTTAAGCAAAAAGCAAAGATGATTGATGAAGAAGTTGGTTGTATATGTGAGATACAGACGATTTTGATTAATATGAATGATGATTCGATTGCTAAAGATGTTAATATTATGATTCAGAAACATTCTGACAGATCGAAAATAATTGTTGAAGAGATTAAACAGTGTTTGGTAATAAGACCGACCAAACTAGAAACATATGTTTCTTTTTATGGCATGGTTATTAATTTCATTGATTTAACACCCTATCTTCTTGCTTCAGTTTTTGAATACATTAATGATCTTGATTTCGAAAAAAGATCACCATATTTTGTGTTTTTAAGGCGATGTATAAATGCTCATATAATTATTTTCACCGAAATATACCCTTATATAAAAAAAATGCCTCTAGGAGGTGATAGTATTATTCGGAGGGCTTGTTTCTATAATCAAAATGCTCTTAATTTATGCTTTTTTGCTTACGATATATTCAAAATTGATCCGAATTATTATAATCTGATTGAAAACTCAGTGTTAGGCTATGCTCAACTTGTGAGAACATCAGTTCTCTTTTCATCATTCCTCAATAAATGGAGTGAGTATAAAGATGATAATTTTGCTAAATTGAACGAATTATCAACTCTTGGTTATAACAGAGACTCGATAATTCACCCTTTATTATGCGATGATGTACAATTATTGAAAATTTACCATATAAACCCTGCTTTTTCTGTCGATCAAAAGGTAGAACCATGGGTTCATAATCCTTTTCCTTTATTATCAAGCCATCCTACATTATTAATGTGCTCTGCATTTTTTGGTTCCATTAGGTGTTTCAAGTTCTTATTGATAAATGGTGCAGATATGAAGTTACTTGATAATCAGAATTTAAATATTTCCACATACTCAATGACTGGAGGATGTATAGATATCATCAGAATGACTGAACAACACTTCCCTATATCTGAAAATTTTGTTGAGGATATTCTTGTGTACTGTCATCATTCAGTTCTATCATGGATGATTGAAAACCAATCATTAGAATCGCTCGAATTTTATAACACAATGCTTCTTAATTCCAGCAAGCATGGTAATATTTATGGAATTATTAAATCAATTGAAAAAGGTGCTGATGTGAATACTAGAAATACAAATGGTGTTTTTTTATTGTTTTCCAAACTCCTCTCCATTTGGCTGTTATTAAGAACAAAAAGAACTCTTTACGTGTGCTATATTCTCTTCCTGGTATTGACTTCAATCCAAAAGCAAATAATGAATGGACTCCCCTCTTTCATGCTGCTTCTCGTGGATTGATTGACATTGTTAATGATTTAATGGAATTGTATCATGCCTTTCCTAACTATTCCAATGAACTTTCTCCTTTACATATTGCATCACAGTTTAAGTCCTTGGAGGTTGTGAAAGCTCTTTGTAATTCCGGATATTTTGATATAAATGCACAAACACGATCTATATTTATAATTTCAATCAGTATTCACCTTTGCATTATGCTTGCTCAAAGAATAATATTGATATTGTTGAATACTTACTATCTTTGAATGGAATTGATGTTAATTCTAGATCAAATACTGGAGCTACGCCATTGCACTTTGCTGCATCAAGGGGTTTTGTTTCTATTGTGAGAATTCTACTAAATCATAAGAACATTGATCTAATGTCGAAAAATAATCTTGGAGAGACACCAATCGATATTGCAGTGAAACTCAACAAATCCGAGATTATTTCTCTCCTCTCTAATTATGATGAACAAAAAACTTGTTGTCGTGTTTAATAAATCAAAATGTTCCCATTTTATCAGAATAAATAACAGGTGGTGGCACTTGGAAATCCCCATTTTGCATGTATCCATATTGTGATTGCATGTAAGGATTGGGGTTGGCCAAAGGAGGTTGGCCATACATAGGAGGAGGCGGAACATACACTGGTTGAGGCATATAAGCAGGTTGAGGATTATAAACAGCTGGGTATGGGTGATTCATCGATTGTGGCTCAAACTGTTCTTTATTTTCCATATCAGAATCTCTATTCTTTGCACATTTCTGATTCTTACTACATTTATCATAGTCTTTAATGCCACAGCATAATCCACAGCAATTGCAGCACCTACCACAGCATGCACAACAGCCTTGGCCGCATCCAGCGCAGCATCTAACGCAGCATTTATCACAGCATTGGCAGCAAGAATCACTGCAGCAATTGGCACAGCAATCTGGGCAGCAACAACATTCTGAACAGCATCCTTCGCAACAATCTGCACAACATGATGAACAACAATCTTTGCAAAAAGATGAGCAGCAATCAGAGCAGCAACTTGAACAGCAGCAGCTATGACAACCTGAAGAGCCTGATTTGCAACATAAACAAAACATTTTTGTAGCCTTGCAGCATCCCTTTCCTGTAGAACATCCAACAATACAGCATGCAAGCACCATCATGAGCATAAAAAACACGGCAACAGATCCTAAAACAATGGCAACAATTGCTCCAGCACTGAGCCCATCATCCTCACTGCTAGAATCAAGCTTTTTTGCCTCGATTTGTTCTGAAAAAAGAGAATTTGCGCTATTAGATACTGAAAGAACCAACAAAATGGGCAACATTTTAGAATGATGAAAATGTAAATCATAGATTTTATCGTTCTTGGTTTACATGTGTACGTTTAGAATATATTATATATGAAAAGAGTAACGAGGGCGCAGTACGATTGGAGGAATGAAAACCGGCAGAAAAACGAGGAAGAGGTGAGAAACATGGAGAAAAATATAGAGTTTGAAAATAGAACGCGTTTTGTAAATGATTCGGATGTTAGAGCATCAATGAGGAGAAAAATACAGATTCAAAACGAATCTGATAGAGAGTTTGCAATTTTGGAGAATATTTATAGAAAAAAGATTGAAAGACAGGAAAAAGAAAAGGATGAAAGGGATTATGATAGAATTGCAGAGAAAATGGCTGATATTAAGGGAGAAGAATTGCGAGAAAAGAAAATAAGAGAAGGTTTAAGAGAAAACTCTGAGGAATTGCGAAACTTAAGAGCGAAACTTCAACTTGCAATTGTTAGCCAAACACGGGAGAATCAAATAAATGAACAAAAGAATGCGAAACAGTTAGAAGAGAATCAAAAATACCTAGAAGACCAGGTTTTACTTCGGAGAATTAGAGAAGAAGAAAAGCAAGTTCAACAAATTGAAGAACTTAAGAGAAGGGAGACTCGTCTTTATCGAGAACAAATGCAGAATCAACAAGAAGATAATAAGAGAAGACAGAAGTTATTAGAAGTAGCTCAAAGGGTTGCAGATAAGGAAAGAATTGAAGAAAATCTGAAGAAAGAGAAAGAAGAGTATTATTCATTCATTGAACAAAAGAAGATTAAACAAGAAAAAGAAAGGGAAGAAATGAATGAGTTTTTGGTTCAAAGAAAATTGCTTAAGGATGAGGAATGTAGAAGAGAGCAAGAAGAAAAGAGAAAGATGGAGGAGTTTGTGCAAAATGTGGATGAAAGATTGTTAAGAGCAATTGAAGAACAAAAAGTTCGCGATGCTGAAAGAGAGAGGCTTGCTCTTGATATTGGTAATAATATAAGGAGGAAAGCATATGAAAGAGAACAATATGAACAACTTTGTATTGATTTAGCATATGAACAAGAACTCAAGAGACTTAAAGAAAAGGAACTTCAAGAAGCCCAAAAGATTCAGAAACAGATTGAGGAATGCCGTAGATTTATGATTGATCACGAGATTGAAAAGAATAAGAGATTGCAACTATCACAAAGAGAAGAAGAAAAGGTTAGAAAACAAATGATACAACATGCAGAAAGACTGGCTAAAATTGCAGAGATTGAACAAGAAGAAAATAGAATTAGAGCAGAAAAATATAGACATGAACTTGAAAAACAGATGATCCAAAGAAAAGAACTATTTGAGGCTGTTAGAATTGAAGAGCTTAGAAAGCTTAAAAGACTTCAAGAAATAGAACAAAGAAGACAGATAATGATTGAAGAAGAGAGAAGAAAGCTAGTAATTGAGCATATCATGTCGATGGGGCCTGAGTCCATTAGATTTCTGCCTAAAGGCGTACTTAAGGAAGATGATCTTGATTATCTTCCTAAGGAGTATATTGAGCGAATTCTCAGAATGAGGAAATAAAAATGTTTTCAAAAAAACTATATTTTTTTGTTTTGATTCATATAACAAAGAATGATTAGAAAACAATCTTGGATAACTGAACAATGTATTTGATTATTCCCGAATATGAGAAATGAATTGAATGATCACAATCATTATTAATAGTCTTAATATTGAAGTTCTAGAATATATAAGAACTAACAAGAAAATCAATATGGTGATAAACAAGACTTAATATGACTTTTAATTAAAAGAAGCGATGAGAAACACATTTGGTTATTTCAATATATATGCTCAATACAAAAGGATTTGGAATTCTCGATTATGAAATTTTTTTGAGATAATATATCATTAAAGATAATGAAAATGCTGAATGAGTCTATTATTAATCTTGAATACTTTTCGCTCTTCTTATTCTCCAATAACATTGATAATCTAATTCGGAGTACCGCTAAAAGTTCAATCACAAAAACAAGAAATTTGATAGAAACACATGAATGGATAACATTGGGAGATATGAATTCGATTGAACAAAATGTGTTGGACATGTTGATTGAATGGAATGATATTCAGTGAATGTGGAACATTGTTCATGGAAGTCACTAACAAGTGTGCATCCAGAAAATTGACTTTGGGCTTCATTTGTGTAACAATGTGAGATTGAACATGAAGCTTGGTAAAATGTAACAAAATATGATCCGCTGTTCCAAAATATGCTTGCATATTCGATAACTGATGATGTATATGACAATCGTAGTAGACCACCACTTGCATTGTTCCCATAATTGTTGTTGGATAGAACAATATATTGAAGTAATAATCCGGAAATAGAAAGAGTTTCAATAGAAGATGCCTTATCCATGCGAATAAACCTATTTGTTGAGATTTTTGTTGTTTGAAGAAGTCTGATATCTCCAAAAACGGAGGCAACATTATTGCTTGAGTTTAAACATGTAACATTATGATTGTCATAGACGGTAATGCAAGAAAAATGCAAACAAACAGAATTGGTTACATCACACAATGTTATTAGCCCATTTGAGCACTGACCAAAAATAGAACCACCATAATTCACACTAATCAAAGAAAAAGACAAGCATCTCAAATTTGCATTCTTCGAATTATAGTAAATAACACCTCTTCCATTATTCAGAGTGGAAATATTACAGAAAATGCTCTGTTCAACACATAAATTATATAAAACGTTATTCAGGTAGATGGCTTTGCCATCTAATTCATTCTTAATTCCAGAAAAATAACACAAAGAAATGGAAAAATCTCCTGTGACAACAACTCTCTCTTTTTGGGAATATAAAACAACACAGAGAATGTGTAACATAAAAATATTTTTAAAAAATTCTTTGCTTCAAGAAAAAAAAATCCTCAATTTAGTGATTATTCAGTTACTTGAAGGGCTGATTCTAATGAATAAACAATAATAAAAGGTTTATCGATTTGGGTTCTCTATGAATCATTTAGAGAACTAGGGAATTCTCATTGATGTTCCTTAGGATGTCCAAATAATTTGGAAAAATACAATGATCCCAAACAAGTCTTCCATTTGGTTTAATAATGATGAATTCTATGTCATAATGAAGAGGAACATATATGAGAAATATGGTCCTTTAATTGTAGTATATGAATAATCAAAATGTGTTGGACATGTTGATTGAATGGAATGATATTCAGTGAATGTGGAACATTGTCCATGGAAGTCACTAACAAGTGTGCATCCAGAAAATTGACTTTGGGCTTCATTTGTGTAACAATTTGAGATCGAACATGAAGCCTGGTAAAATGTAACAAAATATGATCCGCTGTTCCAAAATATGCTTGCATATTCGATAACTGATGATGAATATGACAACCGGATTAAACCACCTTCCCAGCTATGACCATAATTGTTGTTTGTCAGAATAACATACTGAAGAACTGTATTCGAAATAGAAAGAGTTTCTGTAGATGATGCTTTGTCAATATGAACAAATCTATTTCCAGTACTTTGTGATACATAGTATTGTCTTATATCACCCCATTTCGAGGCAACATTATTTGAGGAATTAATGGAATTGATAACACAATAATCTGATATTTGCATGCATGCATTTGTAATACAATTCGACTTTGATACATCACATATAGATATACTGCCATTCAAACAAGCCCCAACTATGGCTCCCCCACTATTAACGCGAATACTTGAAAAAGACAAACATTTAATAGATACATTGCATCCCCTATAGTTTATAACACCATCACCACTACTAGTCATTGATATATTATTGAAAATACAACTATCAATAACAAGATTGTCATTTGGGTCATTTAAAAAAATCGCCTTGCCATCAAAATCGTTTTTAATTCCACTGAAAATGCAGCGTGAAACAGAGAAATGATCAATAACAATGATTCTCTCGCTTTTTTGATACAACAACACATTAAACAAAAACATTTTAACAAATGAAATTACAAAAATAACTGTAAATTAACAATTCAAACAAAGCATATTCGTGAGGTCATTCACTCTTAGAAAGGATATTTTTTACACAAATAAAACACATAATACCATTCTTCAATCAATAATGATTCTTTCAATGAATGAAAGGACAAGTCATTTTTCGGATTCACACTTTAAAGCGAGAAACATAATTCGTTTTTTCTTATTTTGTATAGAATGGGATTAAAAATCTTCTTGATTCGCTCATCATTTACCATCAGATTAATGGACTTGATAAAACTATGGCATTCTTCCATAATTCCTGCAGTAGAGAATCGTTCATCAATTATCTCTGTATTAAATACATTTATAACAAGTTTAATTGCATCAACACTTGAGATAATGTTTTAGCTGTTGAACGCATCTCGAATGATAATAATCTCCCTTTTATAATCACCAATAATACCCCAGAAATTAAGAATTCTCCATTAATGGGCAAATTTGGATATTTTAAAATTAATCAATTGGTGGATTTGGATGACTCCAAAGTTGATTAAATCAATTCTTCTGCTTAAAAATTGTAAATGCTTAAAATTCCTTTTCATGTGAAAACTCCTTATGTTGCTCTTGCTTTAAACTATCATTTGCCAAAGTACTTTGCTAATGTATGGAATAATGCGTCTGTTCGAGCTGCAGCAGACGGCGGTGCAAATAGGATTCATAGTTTTTTCAATAAGGGTAATTATAAAGTTCCTGACTATGTTTCAGGTGACTTTGATAGTATTAAAAAAGATGTAAAAGTATTTTTAGAGAAAAACGGAACTAAATTGATACAAACTCCTAATCAAGATTATTCTGATGTCCAAAAAGCGCTTAATTTGATTAACCAAAAATTTAACAAAATGCCAGTTGTTGTATTAGGAGGATATGGAGGCAGATTCGATCAAACAATTGGAGTACTCAATGCTGCATTATGGTGTGAGAAACTTGATGTTTTCCTTATGGACCAAACCAATATAATGACTTGGATCAGGCCAAAGCATTCTGGAGTGCAACTTCCAGAAAAATGGGTCCCTGTGAAATGTGGACTCCTTCCAATGGCGACTCCTGTGAGCCAATTGCGCACGAAAGGTTTAAAGTACGAAATAAATGATAGTTTGGAATTAGGAAATCATATATCCATCCGAAACACAGCCCAAACCCCCAATGTGAGCATTATTACCAGCCATCCTGTACTGTGGACGAACGAAATACCGAAAGATGAGAATTTCTTATGATTTTTACAGATAGAATAAAGAGCATGGATCTAAAACAGTTTCTTTGTGGTGTTAATACCAGAAAACATTGCATTCTTGAACCAAGACCTGCATTGCTCAAGTTGACCCTTGAGCTGGGTGTTAACCTGCGAAACCTGCTCGGCTTTGTTCTTAAGGCTCGCAACATATTCCCTAAGTTGATTGTTCTCTTCAAGAAGCAGTTGCGAAGGCTCCTGAGTAATAATCGGGAGAAATGCCTCTTTCTTGGTTTCTATTTGCTCTTGAGCCAGGGCAGATGTGTTTATGTTTTCAAAACTATCTGATTGGAAAAAAATGTTGTCACAGTCATTAAATCCTGAGGAGATTAAAGAGCTGTCATTTTCAAAGTCGAAGTCCCAGGACATTTACTGATTGGCTTTTTCTTTGCAATATTATCGGAGGCTGTCAAAATTCCGATAACCTTAGTCAGTTTTTCTTTGAGTATGATCCGTTTTTATTTCATTTTTTAATGAATTTTCAATATAAATATAACTGTAGATAACAGAAAATTATGTCTTAAACGGCCATGATGTAGAGTCTCTTGAGGCTGTCCAACACAAAATAATGTGTTTACATTATTTACACGATCGGGGATAATATTTGTAAAAAACTGGCAGTTAACTGGGTAGATCTTTTATACAACCATTTTTAGCCAAAATAAACATTTCAATTATAAGTTTTTGATTCATGCTACTCAATTATACCACCAAGTATATATACGGAAAAAAAGTTTCCATAGAAATAAACATTTATGATAATCTTTAATTCTTTTCACTTATCCAATATCAGAACTTTTGCCTATTTTCAAGCCAGTTTTTCATCACTGTTAGCATTGTTGTGCCCTGTTCAGAGGTAACAAATGGGCCATCTTTTATGTATGAAGATTGAATATCACTTTGCTCTTTCAAATACAATCTAGCAAGTCTTCCGTTATTTTTCCTTACAATAGCCTTATCTACAGTACCTTCACGAGCAATTCTCTCTTGAGCATAGTGGGTGTTTGATACCCACCAATCAGCCTTAGCTTTGACATGTCTCAGAATTAAGGATTCAAGGGGAGGCAGCATTCCAGGTACTTTCCAATGAATATTGGCTTTCCAACACCTCCATGCTTCACTTAAATGAGCCATCACGGCATGAACTTTATTAGTATTGACTCCTTCAGGCATATAATCAGCAATTTCACTGGCAACTGCAGCTCTCATTTCAAT
>Ga0209639_1001101_pt1 | contig 30142 bp, 34 predicted proteins | sample EPASupsiteHSE605_FD_187268 | JGI IMG/M metagenome (GOLD analysis project Ga0209639, IMG submission 187268) | Bioremediated contaminated groundwater from EPA Superfund site, New Mexico - Sample HSE6-05 (SPAdes) (version 2) | ecosystem: Environmental > Aquatic > Deep subsurface > Groundwater >... | reverse complement strand
ACTTATTAGTAATCTCAATCAGACCAATGCAGGCATGCTGATTATGCTGCGGACAGGTGCCGCAATCAAAAGGGCAGCCCTTTTCTACCTGGGTATGGATCTTTGCAACCGTCCCTGGCTTATCATACTGCCTTTTTCTAAGATGGTAATCCGCGCTCTCTTCCAGGATTTCGCATTGCTCGCCGTGAACCGGACAGTACTTCAACAAAAATACCTTTTGATCCTGCAAGATTACCTTAGCAGGAATTCTCTGCAAGCAATTCGGGCAAAGGCTGTTGGTGGACTCATAAAAAATATAATTTCTCTGGGCAGTTTGACTTTGATTTTGAGTAGATAACAAATCTTAACTCCTTAATTTCTTGGATAGTCAGATAAGAATCTCTTGCTATATGAAGCCAATTATACTATAAAACTAGTTAATTGCCTGTATATTCCAATTAACATAAGCGAGATTTATCCATGCGTATAGCGGTGTATATGCTTACTTTCGTCGTGAACATGGCAATACTCATCAATCAGATTAACTGTTATTAATAATTCCCGGTTTTCCAGGACTTCCTGCGTTGGACCGCTGCAAACCAGTTTGTGTGACTCGTCTAAAACCAGGGCTCGGCTCGAAATAGCATGGGCCAATTCCAGGTTATGGGTAGAAACAATAATAGTGCGCCCATTACGGTTAAGCTCTAGAAGGAGTTCGACAAGCCACCTTTCTGTTTTAGGATCCAGACCACTGCTGGGTTCATCCAAAATTAGAACTTCCGGGTTCAAGGCAAGGACCGAAGCAACCGCAACCTTTTTTTTCTCCCCTCCACTTAAACGATGCGGAGACCTTTCCCGCAGGTTCTCAATATTCAACATTATCAGTACATCCTCCACCCGCTGCCGGACTGCCTCCAGGGATAGGCCCATTTGTAACGGTCCATAAGCAATTTCATCCCAAACCCGGGTGGTAAACAGCTGGACATCGGAATTCTGAAATATAAATCCCACACGCCGATGGTAATTCCTTGCGAATTGGTCATCCTCCATCCTTCCCTCCGTGATTTCCTGCCCATATACTTTAAAGCACCCACTTCGGGGAAAAATCAATGCACATAGGATTTTTAAGAGCGTAGATTTACCTGACCCATTGGCACCCAGAAGGCAAACCTTCTCTCCGGCTCTTATTTCCAGACTAATATCATGAAACACTGGCTCACCGGAAGAATAGCCAAAGGAAACCTTATCCAGGCAAAATAAAGTTCTATCCAATAGTACAACCTCCTATTACGTACCAACTACGATTGGGGACAGGGGGACAGGTCCATCGCTTCCTTGCTTCACATAGTTTTCATCGCATTTCTTCAGTACTAACTGCCGCTCCCGTATAGCCACGAGCAGTCATTGCCATATAAACTTCATCCGCCAGGGCCATGCTTCTGGCAAACAAAGCCGCTATCGAAGAACCAACCTGTGCCCTCCTGGCTCCCATAGACAAAACTCCGACTGTTCGGAGACTGCGTGCCTCAAACATTTCGATGGACAGATTTAAGAGTAGGACCAGATATCGGTAGCTCATTTCAATAATCATAACTACCAGGGATGGTATTCCTATAACCTGCAGGGACTTAAGTAATCTGGCAACCGGAGTTGTTAGGGTCAGCAGAACCCCCATGGATATCGACAATCCCACCCGCAAAAATAAGAACATAGCAGCCATAAACCCCTGTTTGCTGATATAGATGTCAGCTGGAATATGAATACCCAGCCATGTTGATGGATGCGGGGCCTGATGGATCATAAGCAAAGGCGTACCGTCTATTATAATGTTAAACATCGCGGGGACAGACGCCAACAATGTAACCAGGGGAATAAAACCCCAGATACGTTTTTGCAGGGCAAAAAGCGGTAAACGCGACAGCAGCATGAGCAGGAGGGTGAAGGCCCACAGTCCCAATAGTGCAGAAATACTCCTGGTAAGACCGGTCACAATTATTAATATTACAGCTGTTATCAGTTTGATGCGGGGGTTCATTTTTTGCAGCAGGCCATCCCGGCTGCTATAGCTCTCCGTGAGCAATTCCTCCGCTAACGCCCGCTTCATCTGAAGGATGCTTTTCCCCAGATAATTGTGACGGCGTTTTAACCGAAAGACTTCCCTGCCTACATTTCCATTCTCTTCTTTCATCCACCCAGGCAGCGATATTCTGCTGCCATTGCTGCTCGTACCGTGCTTCATCGTCTATTAATCCTTAACTATTTTTGATAGAACCGTCATAATACCTGCCACCAAGGCTGCGCCAACCATAGCTGACAAAACATACCCTGCCGCAGACTGCATAAAACTGGCATTAAATCCTGTTATACCGTAATCGGCCAGCGGTGCATGAGTCCATAAACCGGCCATTCTCCCGAGACCTGCGGGTATAAATCCTACTTCTTCCTCAAGCTGGTCAACACCCCATTCACCAAACGCAGTTCCAGACGCAATTAGGCCCAAGGGCGAAAGAATAATCAATACGCCCAGAGCTAACCATAAATTTCGGTAGTTCCTAAACATGATTTGCTACCTCCGAATGATTACTGTAATTTATATCGTGCTTTCCCTCAGAAAGTAGATTAGGATATGTAGTTTTTACGAAGCGCAATCCCAGCGCAGTAACTAAACCTTCTACCGGCCCGGCCAGAAGAAGATGTTCGGACATCATAGCTCCCACCGCCACCTTGACAGGGTACATAAAATACAGCGGCGTCCCATCGGCTGCCTGAAACAGGTGATACTGGAAACCGAACTCCAATGCGGTAGTCAGGGCGGCCACATTAAGACCAATATAGCCCGCGATTGCCGCAGCCAGCAGGGCACGGCCCGAATGTTCAATCATACGGCCTTTCACTAACTTATAAACGTAATAGCCAACCATAGGCATTACAAAGCCCATATTAAAACAGTTGGCCCCGATTGCAAGAATACCGCCATCGCCAAAAACCAGTGCTTGGATGATTAGCGCTACTGATACCCCCAGGCAGGCTGCCCATGGGCCAAGCAATATTGCCAGCAAAACCGCCCCCACTGCATGGGCTGAACTCCCTCCGGGCATGGGCAGATTAAACATCATGATGGTAAAGGAAAAGGCCGCTCCAATCGATAAAACCGGTACTTCTCTCTTTTTCAATTTTCTCTTCACCTTTTTTACCGCTACGCTCCATACCGGAACCATGACTGCCAAAAAAGGGACTGCTGTCTGAGGGCTTAAATAACCATCGGGAATGTGCATTTAACATTACCTCCTATATAATAACAAGAATTAGGTTTCGCCTCGTCCATGACCAGAGACTCTCCTATAGGATATCAAGCACAAAAAACCATGAACAATATCGGCGCTATTTCATACGCCAACACCTTCATGGTATGATTGATCATTATGTATTTGTCTTTATACATCAACCAACGCTTCACTTAGTAATGCAAAAATTCATCAGCGCCTTCATAACGCCTATTGATACTTGACTATTCGCTATAAGGATTATTATTCCTGCTTTTGGTAATAATTTTTCCATGTTTCAAAAATAACATTATTCCAAAAAAACTATTAGAAACTTTTTATAAGGGTGAAAGTACTAACTATACTTTCATCAGTTACAGAAAACAGGTAGTTGCCGCGAGCAGTTAGAAATAACCGTGCCCGTCCGTCCTCATCGGTTTTCAAATGATGCGGATAATCCCGATTTTGAGTGCTGCTATAAGTTGCCTTTACTTCTGCTCCTGCCAGGGGACGCCCTTCTTTTAATACCTGTATTTCGTAGTTTTCCCCCAAACGTGCATGGCTATAGTCACAAGGCATAATTTCCAGGGGCAGTCCAGCAGGCTTCACCCCATGATGGTGATGATGTCCAACCTCCACCAGGACGGTTGCATACAGTTCCATATCCCCCTGCTCCCGGACATATACCTGCAATAGCCCATCCAAATTCTGATTAAGATGTATCTCCATCATTCCGTGATGTTCATGCAATTCTATCTCTTGAACCATACCGTTATTTACTAAAAACGCCTGCAAATTAGAGAAACCCGCTTCACTATCAACCCGCATATTATAACCTTTGTAGAGCTTTAACCTAACTTCTTCCCCGGGATGGAAATGACCATGATCTGTATCAGGTTCCAACCATAATTCCAGGTGACGATTAACTGGCTCGTCGCGTATCTCCTCAAGGATAATCCGGTGATGGACTAGTTCCATTTCTTTGATTTTCGCTTTGATTACCCGTCGCTCACCAAAGATGTTTTCCATAAAAATACTGTTTTCTTCGCTGGGAACTATCCGATCTACCTTTTCCATTAACAGCTCGTCCTGCCCATTTCGGCTGATATAAACGTTGGCCTCACACATTTAAATACCTCCATCGTCAATACAGGTTGGACATATAAAACCTTGCTCGGTCTTAGTGGCACGCGGTTCCATAACTCCTTCCCCGCAAATCAAACATTGCACTGTAGGATATATCTGTGCCTTCTCAGGAAATTGAAATTCTACTTCCTGCCAATTAAATATCTCCTCAAACGGGGCACTCATAATCTTCTCAAAAATCACCGCAAGTAAATTTTCCTTCTCAGTGACTTCCTCCTCGGTCAAATTCGCCTGATGGTTCAGCTGTCGATAACGCATGGAATCCGGATCATGGTTGTCCTTAAATTTCTGGGCAATACGCACCGCCCGGTTCTTTTCCCGGCTGGCAATCGTATATACATTTTTGCCATAATCCTTAAAAATAAGGTTTCCCTTACCAAATGTGCACCCCAGTATAGCCTGGATTGCATCGACACCGCACGAATTGGTCTCTGTGACTGCCAGTAGTTCTTCATCATAGTCCTGGCTTACACCCAGATGCTTTTGGGCGAATTCCGCTGCCCTGATACCCATAAGGAGACCTGGACATATATGCCCATGAAACTGAATAGCCAGTTCCAAAGGCGGCATGTTCTTACACATTTATCTTCACCAGCCTTTCGGATAATTGCCATGCAACTATTCCAAGTTTATTTAAAATTAAAATTCACTGCTGTCATATATCTGTCTTAAACGGTTTATTAAGTTGGCAACCTGTAAAGGTAAGGGTTCATCGATTATACCACTGACTTCTATGTTATATCGATTCAAGGGAATAAGCACCTTGGCGGCATCTGCTGAAGCAATAGCCTCCGCCATACGCGGGGTAAGTTCACCTGAATAAGAATTCGCAGCAATGATTGCAACGGAGCCTACAATCACATCCACCCTGGCAGCACAATAAGCTACCGCGTTTTCACCGCTGGCTCCTTCATTAGCACCCGCTTTCAGCATCAGGGAAGCAGCTACGGCATTGGTACCCAGCCCAATGATATGGCAGGTATTTCCCATTTCCTGGCGCAGCCTCTCTACTATAATCCTTCCGATTCCGCCTCCCTGTCCATCCACTACCGCTACCTTCAAACCTTCCCCTCCCGCTCCTTTTTGGACAACAGTATACCACATCATCATGGTAATCTGCCTTTTTTACTCAATAATGTAAAATAAAATACAAATAAAAATTGTCCCCATTGCATTTGTTTAAATGACAAATCCACCGTTGGGACTTATTATCTGACCGGTTATAAAATCCGATTTTTCTGAAGCTAAATAAAGAACTGCATGGGCTATGTCGGCAGGTGTTCCAAATCTCATCAGAGGTGTATCTTGCAGCAGACTTTCTCTTTCAGGTTCGTTTAATGAAGCATTCATATCAGTTGCTATTATTCCTGGAGCTACACAATTTACCTGAATATTTGAAGGTCCTAACTCCTTGGCAAGCGCTTTAGTGAAACCAATAACGGCAGCTTTGGCCGTGGAATAATGAACTTCACAAGAAGCTCCAGTCATTCCCCAAATTGATGATATATTAATTATTTTCCCCTGCTTCCTATTGATCATATATGGCAGAACGCACTGGCAGCAATTAAAAATACCTTTAACATGAACATTTATCATCGTATCCCATTCATCTTCCGTTATATCTGTAAAAAGCCTCTGTTGGGCGATGCCGGCATTGTTAACTAAAATATCAACCGAACCGAAGTTAGAAATGCCTGTTGCAACCATATCTTCAACCTGTTTACGATTAGATACGTCCGCCTTAAAAGCCATAGCAGATTGTCCCTGCTTTTTCAGCAAGTCTACCAGAGAATACGCCTCCTCTTCCGAATTCAAGTAATTTATTATTACATTATAATTATTAGCTGCAAATAATTCTGCAGTTGCCCCCCCAATTCCTTTGGCACCACCAGTAACAAGAACGGTTTTTTTCATATATCCTCAGCCTTTTTATCAAATTTTTCAGCCCTCTGCCGTAACTGTTTGACTTTCCTGCACATGGGGCGGTCGGGATCGATCTTTAAAAACTCCCACTACGCCCAATATTACCATTGCAGCTCCCAATAATGTATACCCTGTAATCGGTTCGTCTAAAATCCACCACCCAAGGAACAGAGCCAGAACTGGATTAACATAAGAATAAGTCATGGTAATGTTAATAGGCAATAGCTCAAGGGCCTTAATAAAAGAGGTAAAGGCCAGCACTGACCCAAAGAGAATCAAGTACACAAGTGCCCCCCATGCCTTAGCACTGGGATGGGGCAGCGGTTCTCGAAAGATTAACATCATTATTCCAAATATGGTGCCTCCTATAATATGCTGATAGCCTGAATTCACCGTAACCGGGAGGCCTATCGGGTTGCGAGCCTGAAAAACACTCCCGGCTGACCAGCTCAGAGCACATAACAAAAGAGCTATTCCTGCGACGAAATCAGTAGACTTACCATCCAATAATGAAGGTACCATTAATATTCCCAGACCCAGAAAACTGAATAAAAGCGAACCCATCAGAAGTTTGGAGGGACTATGTCGCAGCAGCAGATAGTTTATTAATTCAACCATAATTGGGGTAGTTGCCAGGATTAAAGCGGCGAAGCCAGAATTAGCCTGCTGTTCAGCCCACATCACGAGGCCGTTGCAGATTACCCATAATAAAACACTGGTAACCATTAGAATGGTAAATTCATGAACCGTAATTCGAATTCTATGGCGTCTAAAAACTCCATATCCCAACAGGATAGCCCCAGCCAGCAGCAGTCTAATCGTGCCCATAGCCAGAGGGGAAAGGCCGCTGCCCTCTTCCATACCAACACGGATAACCAGATAAGTGCTGCTCCAAACTATATAGACAACAAAAAGGTTAGCCAGGCCTACACTAGACAGTGTAGAGTTCCGGCTCTTTAAAAAATGCAATTTCCTCTGCCCCTCTCGTTTAAACTAGAAATAAACCACTTTTTATTTTTCATTCGTCTTTTAACCATTAATTCTTTTATTATGGTTGATTATACATTCAAATTCAAACCTCAATTGCCAACCGGAAACAAAAGGCATACTATGTCGGCTATCAATCTAGATTTATCTCAGTAAAAAAACCTGGTTCGAACTTAACCGAACCAGGCTTTATATTTAAACTAAATTCATGCTTGTATAAACCCTAGTATATGATAGCGAATAACAAACAACTACTATATTATAATAATTACTGCATGTCATGAATTTAGTTTATTTTAGAATGAACTCCTTGGCTTAACCTGTAATATGGTCTTTTTATATTGCAAGAATCCTGCCAACTTTTAAAAACTTCTTCTAAAAACAATCTCAAACCCCATTAGATCTACAATAATATTTTCTGCATCCCGATCAAAGATACTTCTTTTAATATAAATAGTTTTATAATTTGGTCCATTTTTGGTTCGGACGCCACTTATGAGCGTTATTTTCGAATCACCCGAACCATTTTAGGTTCAACCGAGAAATTCAAGCTATCAATTCGGAATAATTTACCACTTCATTGATTTATCAATTTGTTTAGCATTATTACTTGAAGTTCTGGACAAGATAAATCACAAGATGTTCCAATAATTCTGTTTATCCATATAAAATAATTGAGGTGATTAATGATGAATAAATCCCGAAATATAATCGTCCTTATTTTAGTGATTTTCATGATTTCTATAACTGGCTGCTCTAAAGGTTCGGCTGAGAAAAAACCCGATACCACTGGACAAAAACCCAAAGCACCCACCGCATTGAAAAGTATATCAACTGATCTGGATAAACTGATCTCTGAACTTGATAAGAAGGTGAAAATGAAAACGATGCCTCTTATGCAGCAAAATATTCAATTAAACCCCCAGGCTGAATCTCAGAACGACGCATCCCAGGGTGGTCAGTCTCAGAGTGGGCAATCTCAGGGAGGCCAATCTCAGGGAGGTCAGTCCCAGGGTGGTCAGTCTCAGGGAGGTCAGTCCCAGGGCGGTCAGTCCCAGGGCGGTCAGTCCCAGGGTGGGCAGTCCCAATCTCAAGCACAGGCTGCAGATTGGCAGAAGGAATTTACCAGTTTGAAAAATATTCATACGAATTGGAATAGTTTAATGCCGGAAGCCGTTCAGGCAGGTATGCGTATTGACGCTCGCGATCAGTTCGAAAAGGCCCTTGAACAACTGACACAGGAAATAAGTAAACAAAAACCTAAGGAAAGTCTCTCTGCTGCTCTTATGGTTTATAAAAATTATGCGGATATGGCGCAGATTTTCACTAATTCCGTTCCTGCAGAACTCTATCAGGTAAAATACGAAATTATGGCCGCCGTTTACGAAGCTAGCCAAAAGAACTGGCCAACGGCTGAAGAACATTTACCCAAAATCAAGGAGCATTGGGTTTACCTAAGTGCACAAGCTAAAGATGTCGATGCTAAAGTGCTTAGCCGCACCGAGTTTTCAGTATTAGATTTAGAAAAAGCTATTCAGAGCAAACAGATGGAATCAGTTATTATTAAAGGCGAAATTGCCATGAATAACCTTAAGAGTTTAGAGTCAAAGGCTTCCGGCCAGTCGTCCAGCCAGGGTCAGAGTCAGGAATCAGGACAGAATCAGTCTTCAAACCAAAGTTCCAGCCAGGGACAAAGCCAGTAATTCTTATTAGCAAAAACTAACCATGATCATTTTCTTTCATATTTCTTAATGCTGTTATAAAATCCTCGTTATTTTCAAATAAATAAACTATCATACTAAGGCCCTTAATTGTTTTAGGGCCTAAAGTATGTTCTAATTTCTCTGTCTCCTGAAGAATATTCTCATCGCTAATAAGCGTTAGAAATTTTTCAATTATTTCGTGTCTCTCCAAAAGATAATCGCCTAGTTCGCGGCCTTTATCCGTCACCATTACAATGGCATATTTTTCATAATTGACTAGATCCATATTCGAAAGCTTCTTGATCATACTTGTAACTGATGGAGGCTGAACATTCAATGCTGCTGCTAAATCCCCTATTCTTGTATAGTTTTTGACTTTGGAGAGGCGACATGCCATTTCAAGATAGTCTTCCATACTAGGGGTAAGGTTGTTTCTGTCCTTTTCTAAAAGCTCGTAGCCTCTGACTGTATAGAACCTTTTTTCCTTACTATTCATACTTCTGCCTCAGCACTCTTGGCAGGTTCTTTTACCTTTATAATGTTACTTTCGTTTAAAGTACTAGTTATTTTTTCTGGTATATTTAAATATTTAAAGAAAATAATGATGCCTAATAATAGAAATACACCCCCGGCAAATTTATTTATTATGTCTGGGCCTATATAACGTGCCAAGCTAAGCCCTATAGTAACTTCAACAATTACACATAATACCAGAGCTAATGAACTGGCTATAAATATAGTCCATTTTTTGCGGGGGTTATTGCTAGTAAATAATAACACCGCTACTTGAGTCTTATCTCCAAGTTCACATAGAATTATAATAATATAGGTAGTAAACCAAGTTAAGAATTTAATACTCATGTCTGCACCTCTTATATTTTGATGTCGCCAATAACCCCGAATATTAATAAGATTCCTAAAATAGAAAAAATAAAAGCAGATATTAAATTAATAGTATCCGACTTAAAAAATCGCGCAATAATATGTGATCCAATAATCACTTCAAAAAAAGAAGTGCAAATTAGTGCTGTTGCAGATCCCAGAGCTACCCAAAAAACATATAATGGTTTTGATCCTGCAAGCAGCAAAGTAGTTATCTGAGTTTTATCTCCCATCTCAGATAGAAAAACCACTCCTAAAGTTGATAAAAATAAACGCCATTCGAATATTTCTGCGATTTGTTTAAACAACCAGGCTGCACTCCTTTATTTTCAATTTAATCTCCCCCTTGAATTTTTAGTCCGGACTTACATTATTCTATGCAGGTAACTTTACTAAGTTACTGCTGGTAACAATAACCTACTGATACAAACTCCCGTAATATGCGCTTTGATTATGCTCCCATATGTTAACAGCCTATTTAATACATTATTATCTGTCAGGCTTATAATACTAGGACTATAAGCATAATCTAATTTTTATTGTAAAAAAGATAGAGAGTAGTGATTATATTGCTTAGTAAAGATGGAGTTATTGCCCGTTATATTTTTGCATTTTGTTTTTTCTTTCTCTCCGGTACTGAGATGATTACTGGATGGCCGGCTACTGTCAGCGGGGTTTTAGGTACTATTGAATTTGCTACAGCCTTACTTTGGTATTCCCCACTTTATGCATTAATAGATTATTTTCAAGCAAAAGCAGAGCTGCAAAGAATTCCTGTACAAGATAAAAACTAATAAGAGGCTGGTATATAAGAAAGCAGCGTAACCATAACCTGGACCTTAAGGCGAAGTTGCCACTCTGGTGAAATGTGAACTATACATCGGTGTAGCTTCGGAGATGCAGTAACCAAGATACAAAATGAATAAAGGGGGTTTAAGAATAATTGCAGATAATTTGTGGGAATCTATATTTAGAAAAATGTTTCTATTATTAAAAGGAGGTTTTTAGAATGATTGGTGCTATAGTACGTTTTATTGTTTCAGCTGTTGTATTACTGTTAGTTGGTTGGCTTGTTCCAGGCATCCGTGTTTCAGGTTTCTGGGGCGCACTAGTTGCAGCCGCGGTTATTGCAATAATGGGATGGTTAATAGAAAAAGTATTGGGTGATAGAATATCACCGCGCAGTCGTGGTTTTGTAGGGTTCATTATTGCCGCTATAGTTATCTATCTAGCCCAGTACGCTATACCGGCTTACCTAAGCGTTTCTATTATCGGTGCCCTTTTAGCCGCATTTGTAATTGGCTTAATTGACGCATTTGTACCTACTGAGCTCCGCTAATATAAAATAACCTAACTTACGAAGAGACAGGCCAAGACAGCAAAAGGCTTGTCTCTCTTTATTACATAATTAACAATATAATTGAAAATGCATCATTGCGAATATCGTTTTTTTTTTTGCGAGTACTAATCGTAACTAATTGTAGCCAAATTTCATAAAATATAGTGAAATTCATGAAAGGAGGCTAATTCGTGGCTAATAATTTTGGAAGTCGTATTCTAAAATTGGGGAGTACAGGTGACGATGTAAAGGTACTTCAATCCCTGCTTAACTATCTGCCTGCCTCAATTACCGGACCTGATTTAGTCGTTGATGGTATTTTTGGCCCTAAAACTCAGGCGGCAGTCAAGATGTTTCAGACCTATTTCGGATTAAATTCTGATGGAATCGTAGGACAAAATACTTTTTTGTACCTGGGTCAGCCAACCGGCTCTTTTGCGGCAGGACCAGTTTTTGGATCTCGCACACTAAAAAAAGGCGTGTCAGGCAGGGATGTATGGATACTGCAAAACCGTCTGGCCAGTACAGCTAAGAAATACGCTCAGGCACTGGGAGGCCCAGCTGATTCTATTTTCGGGTCTAAAACTGAAGCAGCGGTTAAACTATTCCAGGCAGATATGGGAATAGCCGTCGACGGAATAGTAGGAACCAATACCTTTTTCAAGCTTTTCCTCAATACCTTTATGGGGGGACGTCTCTTACAAAGATCACGTTCCGATCGCAACAAGGGGTTCGATGTTTTCTTCCTACAGGTTAAGCTGGAGAATAAAGGATTTGATCCTGGACCCATAGACGGAAAGTTTGGGCCTTTGACAGAGGCAGCCGTAAAGAGTTTCCAGGCAGCAGCAGGTATCTCAGTAGATGGTATTGTTGGTCCGGTAACCTTTTGGCAACTTGGTTTGAAAGGTTCCTAATAATTAAATGTATTGAACATCTTAAGCCTGCCGGCAACATTAGTCGGCAGGCTGTTTCTTTAAAAACACAATCTCAGGCTTCCGAGATCAAATTCTAATCTAATCTTAATCTTTGTCTAAGAATTCTTTAATTCATCCATCCTATACTAAGGGCATGTCATAAAAACATAAATGGAGGTATGAACATGACCGTTACGCTGGAACTTATAGAAATGCTTAGAGAAAGAGCCCATGTTAGTTATGAAGAAGCCAGAGAGGCTCTGGAAGAATGCAATTGTGACGTTGTAGAAGCCCTTATATATTTGGAGAAACAAGATAAGATTAAAACTCCCCAGAATGAGAGTTGCTGCAAATCATCAGGTTTTTGGGCTACTGTCAAAAAGCTGGTTAAGACATGTAACGTAACCAAATTTATAATCAGCAAAAACGGCAGTGCCATAATAGATCTGCCATTGACCATTGTTATATTAATAACCATAATAGTACCCCCGCTAACCTTATTGGGACTATTAGCAGCCCTATTTACCGGTCATAAGATTCGTCTGGAAAAACCAGGCTGTGAAGATTTGAAGATTAATAAGACATTGGACGATATATCCGCTGCTGCTTCAAAAGTTAGTGAGCAGGTTTCAGAAGCAATTAACAAAAAATAAGTTGTTTGCTCTGAAGTATTGTGAATCTGTTCGAATTATGTGAACATTAATAAAATAAGAATATTAGCGCAAGTGAGTGTGTTGCATGGCTGGCGAGAAAATATTAATTGTTGAAGATGAAGTAAAGATAGCGCGCTTTTTGGAGTTGGAGCTTACTCACGAAGGATATTGGGTCGAACAGGTACATGATGGCCGCAGGGGTTTGGAGAGAGCTTCCAGCGGCAATTTCGATCTCGTAATTCTAGATGTGATGCTGCCTTCTCTAAATGGAATGGAAGTATTACGACGTCTGCGGCAATCTTCAGATATGCCGGTGATAATGCTTACTGCTAAGGATGATGTTACCGATATAGTAATGGGGCTTGACATAGGTGCTGATGACTATATGACCAAGCCCTTTGCTATTGAAGAGCTTCTCGCAAGGATAAGGGTTTCGTTAAAACGGAAAACAACAAATTCTCATAATAACAGCATAATAACATTAGGTTTCGTAAAAATTGACCTGGATAAACATTCAGTAAGCTGCGGGAATGAATCAATCGAGCTTACCAAAAAGGAATACGATTTATTTAAATATCTGGCGGAGAATGAAAATGTAGTTCTTAACAGGGAGCAAATCCTGGACAAAGTTTGGGGCTATGGCTATTACGGTGATACCAATGCTGTAGATGTATATATCAGATATTTACGCAGTAAAATCGATGACAGATTTAATATTAAACTCATCCACACTATCAGAGGGGTGGGTTATGTATTAAAGCATGAATAAAGCAGGACAATTTGCCAGGATTTTAATAAAACTCTTAAAAACTGTGTCATTGATTATGCTGCAAATAATAAGATTTATTTTAGCTCATATGCCCAACCTGCTGCATGAGATCTTTAGTTCCATAAATAAGCGGCTGCGTTTCTCCATTACCTTCAAAACTACCATAACCTATACTCTGATCTTCTCTACCATACTTATTATATTAGGTACTGCCCTGACCTGTGGATTTGGGTTATTTCTTTTATACCAAACTAATATATCTCTGGAAAGGAATAGTCAAGTTATCACGGGGTTAATCAACGAAAGTACTATTGTGCCTGATGATAAGATTCAAAATTATGCCGATATAGAAAATATTATTGTAACTTTATGGGATGAACAGGCCAATACTATTTATACCACTTCGCAGAAAACTCCCCAGGTAAACTCTAACTTTCGAGTCAGGCTGTCGCCTACAACTTCAATAGATAATTATCTTCATTATGAAACCTCAGTTAAATCGAGCAGCGGCGTTAGCAAAATTGAAGCCGCCAAGTATCTCGCTGAGGAAACAGCCTTCCTGTTAGGATTAATAGGAGTTATTACCATAGGTTTTTTATTTGCCATTATTATAACGATTATTATTGGCTCCAGAAACAGCCGCAAAATGTTAAGGCCTATCGAGAATATGACGCGTACTGCAAAATCCATAACTGTTGGGGATCTTAATACTCGATTGGATGTAGTGGATTCGCACGACGAGCTAAAGGACCTGGCAGTCACCTTTAATGAGACACTTGATCGCATTCAAATATCCTACGACCAGCAGAATACTTTTGTTTCTGATGCTTCCCACGAACTAAGAACCCCGATAGCCGTAATCCAAGGCTATGCTAACCTTCTTCAACGCTGGGGGAAAGAAGATAAAGATGTACTGCAGGAATCCATTGATGCAATAAGAAGTGAATCGGATTATATGAAGGAATTGGTTGAAAAGCTTTTATTCCTGGCAAGTGCTGATAAAAAGAAGCTGCGACTCGAAACATTTGCTTTTGCATTGAATGAACTTATTGATGAGGTGTTAAAAGAAACCAGGCTAATTGACTCCCAACATAACATCGCAAATGAGATAAATGAAACTATTATGATAAATGGCGACAGAAGTCTGATAAAGCAAGCCTTAAGAATCTTTATTGATAATAGCATTAAGTATACCCCAACAGGAGGCTCAATAATATTAAAGAGCATTGCAAAAGGAAATCGTGCTTTAATTACTATTGAAGACACTGGTATAGGAATATCGGCAGACGATTTGCCCCATATATTCAATCGTTTTTATAAAGCTGATAAATCCAGAACCAGGGAAAACGGGGGCGCTGGCCTCGGACTTTCTATTGCCAGGTGGATAATCGAGCAACACCAGGGCAGCATCCAGGTTGAAAGCACTAAAAACAAAGGTACAAAGATTATCATTACATTACCTGTTTTGGATATTGTACATACAACCAGCTAGGCGTTACCGGAAAGTAACACTGGTTGTAAGAACTGCTTCCAGCAGTTTTTCCATATCTTCCCGATTGGGAATAGCGATATTATATTGAATATTCTTGGCCTGTAATGTCCGAGCCACAAATATCTCTTTTTCTTCTTTACTGCAATACGGAGGATTTCCAGATAGTTTAAACATTAGGTCTGAGAAGTGGTTTATGTTATCAAATCCCGAGACCTTAATGGCTTGCATAACCTTTGGATCGGAAGTCTTCATATCATTAAAACGCATATAAGCTGGCATAATCATACCATTGGCCCGGCCATGAGGAACATCTTTATAATAAGTCAATGAAAAGCCCAGAGTATGCGGTATGGTAGTCCCGGTAATACTAATTGCCATTCCTCCCAGAAGTGAACCGTATAGCAAATTCTCCCGGTTCTTCCAGCCGAGGGTCTGGGTCTTCTCTGACAGTTTCTTTAACTCAGCCCCCAAAATACGCATTCCCTCCAGCGAAAGCAATTCGGTAAATGGTGTGGCTTTGGCACACAAATAACTTTCCAGAGCATGTGAATAGGCATCTATAGCCGTATCCACAGTAATTCTGTCTGGCAATTCCAAAGTATATCTAGGATCTAAGAAAGCTGCCTGCGGAATGATAAGCGGGCTTAGTATTCTCTGTTTAGCCTCTGTAACCGGATCAGTTAAAATAGAATAGGGCGTAACCTCCGAACCGGTACCTGCAGTTGTAGGAATAGCAACTATCGGCAATACCCGGTCAAACTGGCGGGTAAACAATTCCTCATCAGGGATTTCATTAACGGCCAGGATTGCAATGGCTTTAGCGGCATCAAGAGGTGAACCTCCCCCGATTCCAATAATGAAATCAGCCTGACAAACTCTCGCCCAATCGGCTCCTTTCCTTACCGTTTCTATAGAAGGGTTCGCTTCTACCTGATCAAAGATGCTCCATTTTATAGAGAATTGTTCAAGTGCTTGGCAAATATCATCCAGCACTCCTGTACGGCGGGCTGACCCACCCTGTCCAGTTACGATTAATGCTCTATTCCCAAAAGCGGCTAAGGATGCGTTGTTTTCTGTAATTGCATAAGCACCAAAAAATATTTTGGTGGGAAAGTAAGACTGCCAGGACATAATTTCATCTCCCTTAAGAAATCACATAGTTTTTCAGCCAATTCTTTATATCCAAAGCTGGACCAGCCCTGAGCTGATCCAGCCTTAAGTTTAGTAATGTCTGCTTATTTAACTGCTGCCAGCGGTTGGCTGGAGGGAAGGAATAATACTGCTTCTTTGTTAGCAAACTCTTTAGGCCATACACAGGTTAACTGTTTATCAAAGTATTGGTTGATAAATGCCCGAGCCTTGATATTCTGACCTACATGAGATTTTCCAAGCCAGGGATCTGTCCAAGGTTTCTCTGGGGTTGAAAACTCAACGGCAGTTCCCATGAGACTATCCTTGGCTTCAACCTTGGCATTTCTGATAGCATCCGCGACTGCTTCAGCACTGAAGGTACCGCTCTTCTCGATTGCAGCAGGTACTATTGTGTTAAAGAACAACATGGTCTGAGCAAATTGACGCATTTCAACATGATGATAGGGGTGTGAACCATATTTCGCGGTCCAGCGTTTATCAAATTCCTTAAACAGCTCGGCATTTGCTGCTGAATAACCGGATAGGTTAGGATTAGTTGGAACCGGATCAACAGATAACATGAAGTTCGCATCGGTGCCTACGCCATCTACAAATGCCTGTACACTATGGCCGCCACTGTGAGTAATCAAAATAGGTACTTTAAATCCTAATTCTTTAGCTTGTCTGTTGAATAAAATTCCGTCGTTTACATAACTGGTAATCAATAATACATCAGGCTGCGCAGCTTTAAGTTTCATGATTGTACTGGATAAGTCAACGGATTTTGCAGAATAGGCTTCATTCATAACTATATTTAACCCATTCTTCTTGGCAGTTGCTTCATTACCTTTAGCAACGGCAGTTCCATAAGGTCCATCTTCATGAACTATGGCTACTTTAAGGTCTTTAGCACCCTTGCCTAATTTAGCCTTAATTTGAGCATCATTTCCCATCAGGAACTGAACTGACTCATTACCCCAGGCAGAGGCATTGGCTTCATTTCTGAAAGTCCATTTATAGCCTTTGGTCAGGAGGTCATCGGCTGCACCGGACATTTCCCACAGTACAACTTTGTTTCTTTCAGCTACTTCACTGATGGCCATAGCTATAGCGGAAGAGTATGAACCCATCAATACCGGTACTGGTTTCGCTGAAGTTACTAATCTTTCAGCTTCGGAGGCGCCGATACTAGGATCACTCTGTGAATCAGCAGCTGTAAAAGCTATTGGATATTTCCCGGAAACTCCGCCTTTTTCATTTATCATTTCTATAGCCATTTTTATGGCATTAGATTCTGCAGTTCCCAGGGGAGCCTGTGCTCCGGTTAAAGGCTCAATAATACCTACATTGATGTCTACTTTTTTAGCATCTCCCGTTGAGGCATCTTTTCCGCCACATCCTACGATAAACACCATTGTAAAAATGAGTATAGAAGCCAAGCTGATAATTTTCCTCATTAAACCTACCTCCTTCATGTTTTGTTACGCAATACCCAGATAAACTTGTCTGACATAATCGTTATTTAACATTGATGCACTATCCTCGTGCAGCGCTATTTTCCCCCCTTCACAAAGGTATCCTCTGGACGATACTTTCAGCGACTGTTCTACAAACTGCTCTACAAAGAATATGGTTATACCCCTGGACTTAAGTTTTAACAGAAGGTCAAAAACTTGTTCCACTATGATGGGAGCCAAACCTAGTGATGGTTCATCCAACATTAGCAGCGAAGGTTGAGCCATTATTCCTCGAGCAATAGCACACATTTGTTGTTCACCGCCGCTCAAGGTACCTGCCAATTGTTTGCGTCTTTCCGCCAATCTGGGTAGAGTATCATATATCCATTCCATGGTTTCTTCTTTTTTATCAGGTTTCCATACCGCTATTTCCAAGTTTTCTTCCACTGTCATTTTCGGAAAAAGCCGTCTTCCCTCTGGCACCATAACGATCCCGCGTTTGGGACGATCGTGAGGGGCAACTTTTAACAGTTCTTCATCATTAAACATGATACTGCCAGACTGAGGCTGAACTAAACCGCAGATAGTACGTAGAATAGTAGTCTTGCCTGCACCATTAGGGCCTATCATAGTAACAATCTCACCTTGTTCAACTTTAAGGTTTAAGTCCCAAATTACCTGGGTATCACCGTATGCAACATTTAGATTTTTAATTTCCAGCATTGCCAGTCCCCCTTCCCAGGTAAGCTGAGATAACTTCGGGATTAGATGTTACTTCCTGAGGTGTTCCCTCCGCAATCTTACTGCCGTGATCCATTACCAAAACTCTTTCACTTATACCCATTACAACTCTCATAACGTGTTCAACAAAAATAATGGTCATTCGTTTCTTCAATTCACGGATTAAGTCCATCATCTCATCCATTTCTTTAGGTTTAAGTCCGGTCATAACCTCATCCAATAAAAGAACTTTAGGATCGGTGGCCAAGGCCTTACCCAGTTCCAGACGTTTTCTTTCCAAAGTGGTAAGCTCACCGCCCATTGAGTTGGCTTTTTGCTTTAAGCTGACCTGTTGCAGTATTCCATCAACTTTGCCCCGGGCTTCAGCCACCGTTTTTGATTTTGGCAGGAGTGCCACCAAAATATTATCCGCTACTGATAGTCCGGGAAAAGGGCGTGCTACCTGAAAAGTTCTGGTTATACCCAGTTCGCAAATAGCATCCGGTGTCATTCCCACTATGTCTTTACCGTTATAAAGGATTGAACCAGAGTCTACGGTATAGAAATTAGTTATAAGGTTAAATAAGGTTGACTTTCCTGCCCCATTGGGTCCAATGATACTTAATATTTCATTTTCATAAACATCAAAGGATACATTATTGGTTGCTTGCAATCCGCCAAACCGTTTGGAAATACCTTTTACTTGCAGGATACAGTTACTCATTTACGCCACTCCCTCCTGCAGCCGCATTTTTGATATTTGCTTTACGTATTTTCTTTGCATTCATAATTCCTGGGATACTAGCAATACCTTTAGGTAAATAAATGATGGTCATAATTAGGAGTACCCCGTAAACGAAAAGGTGCAAACCAGGGAGCTGGGTGCCAGCACTCAATCTCAAAAATTCCGATAAGGGAATGAGGATTACCGCACCAATCGTGGGCCCAAAAATGGTTCCACTTCCTCCGATTATGGTTACCAGAGCCAGGTTTAAGGAAAGGCCAAAACCAGCGATAGTATAGGGATCGATATACCGGAAATACTGGACATAGAAAGCTCCGCCTATGGCTACTAGAAAAGCACTAATTACGGCAGCTTTAATTAAATTTTTATTCACCGATATTCCCAGGGCTGATGCAGCTGATTCATCCTCACGTATAGCCTCCAAATAATAACGCGTTCTTTCCATCTTCCATACCGCAAAAACTGCTATAGCCCAAAAGAGTAGAATAATAAGGTAATACGTTTCCTTACCGTCAAACTGGAAAAGAGCAAAATTGGTCGGTTTATAAGGAAGCGATAAACCAAGTGATCCTCCAGTTAGACTGCGCATAAAGGTTAATAAGTTTTGTACGATTTCCATCAAAGCTATACTGGCTAGTGTAAAATACGGACCTTTGAGGCCAAATCTGAAGCAGGGATATGCTATCAGCATCATTATACAAACTGCTAATAAGCCGCCTGCAATCATCCCCAGCCACGGTGACAATCCAAGCCCTCTATAAAGAATCAAAGTTGTGTAAGCTCCAACGGCTGCAAAGGCCGCATGTCCAAGGGATAACCGTCCTGCATACCCGCACATTATATTCCAGGCAGTGCCCATATACGCGTAGAACAAAGTAAGAATTAAAACATGTTTGTAATATATTGGCATGGGTAAAAAATATACTGATAGTAATACAATCGATAGAATCGCCAGGATAATTAACGATAATTTGGGTTTCATAATGCTCTTACTCCTCTCTTTATACTCTAGCCCCTTTGCCCATGATACCTTCTGGTTTAACAAACAGGATAACCAGGAATATTAATAGAGAGAAGACCTGAGCCAGTTCTGCACTAGCGACTACACCGGTGAAAGTCTCTATTAAACCGATTATCAGACCTCCCACCAGGGCTCCCGTAAAACTACCCAGTCCACCCAATACGACAATGATAAAGGCAAGTGTATTGAAGTATAATCCGACAGTTGGGAATACATAAAACGTCGGCGTTATAATAGCACCTCCAATTCCCACCAAGGCGATACCAACACCAAAGGTTAAAGTATATATCATATTGACATTAATCCCCATTAAGGTTGCGGCATCTGAATCCTGGGAAACGGCACGTATCTTAGAACCTAAACTCGTATACATTAATAGGTAATAGAGAACTCCCGCCACAACCAGGCATACAATGAAGGCCCAAAATCTTCCTGCACTCAACATGATACCGGCAAACTCATAGCTCTTCCCGGTAAGGTTGGTTTCAATAGCTCTAAAATCAGATCCCCATAACATCAAAGCCGCATTTTGTAACACAAATCCTAGACCCGCGGTAGCAAGAATGGTGTTAACTTCGGTTTCGCCCTTGCCCAGCAACGGCTTGATAATTAGTTTAAAGATAATAATCCCTAGGATTACGAAAAGCGGAAAGACAATCAGTGTTGATATATAGGGGTTAATCTTGAACGTGGTGAAAAGGAAAAACGTAGCATACATACTCAGCATTATAAAATCACCATGGGCTAAGTTTACGATCTTTATAACGCCGAAAATCAGATTCAGCCCTATACTTAGTAAAGCGTATATACCACCCAGCAATATACCGCTGGCAATAATCTGAAGAAACGTTTCCATACTCATTTGAAATCACATCCTCTCTACATTTAGGTTATGCTCGTCTTGAAGCAGAGTCCTTAGCCATTAATAATACTGTTACTGATGACTACTCTCTGAATCTCGCTGGTACCTTCGTAGAGTTCAGTTATTTTAGCATCACGCATCATTCTTTCTACCGGATATTCGCGTGTATAGCCATAACCACCGTGTATTTGTACTGCTTGATTGGTAACCCAATTGGCAGTTTCAGAAGCTTTTAGTTTAGCCATGGCCGCATCAACTGAGTAGGGTAGTCCGTTAGCTTTTTTCCAGGCGGCACGACGGGTCAATAATCTGGATACTTCAATCTCCAGAGCCATATCAGCAAGTTTGAAAGCTATAGCTTGCAATTTGGCTATTGGTTTGCCGAATTGCACTCTGGTTTTGGCATATTCAACTGCTTTTTCGTAGGCACCCTGGGCTATTCCTGTGGCCTGTGCAGCTATACCAATGCGTCCTCCATCCAGAGTTTGCATAGCAATTTTAAATCCTTCCCCAATCTTCCCTAACAAATTCTCTTTCGGTATTCTGCAATCTTCAAAGACTAAATCACAGTTTTGAGTACCGCGCAGACCCATCTTCTTTTCATATTTTCCAAAGCTGAAACCAGGAGTTCCCTTTTCAACAATAAAAGCGCTGAAAGCTTTAGCTTTGAGTTCTTTTTCTCCGGTACGGGCAAATACAACATAAGTATCAGCTACGCCGCCATTAGTAATGAAAATTTTGCGACCGTTTAGAATCCACTCGTCACCATCAAGTACGGCCTTGGTAGTCATGCCTAGGGCATCTGAACCTGCATTTGCTTCGGTGAGTGCGAACCCGCCCTGCAGTTCACCCATTGCCAGTGGTATTAGATATTTTTTCTTTTGCGCTTCATTTCCGAACATTTCGATAGGATAAGAACCAAGACTTACATGAGTAGATAATGTGTCGCCTGCAGAGGGATCAATACGAGATATCTCTTCAACTGCAACTGCATAAGCTACTACGTCCATTCCAGCTCCGCCCCAGGCTTCTGCAAAAGGGATACCAGTCAAGCCCAGATCAACCATAGCTTTAAAAGTATTCGGGTCATAGTATTCTTTCTCATCACGATCTACAACTCCAGGACCAAGAACATTCTCCGCAAAGTCCTTAACTGATTGTTTTAACATTTCTTGTTCTGCATTTAGTGCGAAATCCAATTGTAACGCCTCCTAATTATTTCATTATTTATTTGATCGATCCGGGCTATTTTCCGGTAAATACTGCTTTCCTCTTCTCCAGAAAAGCACCCATGCCTTCCTTCTGATCTTGAGTGGCAAAACAAAGCCCAAATAGGCCAACTTCTACCGTTATCGCTGTATTGATGTCAGTTTGTAAACCTTGGTTAATCTGCATTTTCGCATAGCGTACAGCTGTTGGAGCATTCGCCGCTATTTGGTTCGCCATCTTCAGAGCTTCTTCCATTAATGTTTCAGGTGGATAAATTTCATCCACCAATCCTATGCGATAAGCCTCGGCTGCATTAATCATCTTGCCTGTAAAGATAAGTTGTTTAGCTTTACCTTCCCCAACCAATCTAGGTAGTCTTTGAGTTCCACCATAACCAGGTGTTATGCCCAGGCCGACCTCTGGTTGTCCAAATTTAGCTTTTTCCGAGGCTACACGAATGTCACAGGCCATAGCTATTTCGCAGCCTCCACCTAATGCAAAACCATTGACTGCAGCAATAATCGGCTTTTCAACCGTTTCGATTAAGCGGCATACCTCATGCCCTAAAAGGCCCCACTGCCTACCCTCTTCTGGATTAAGAGGATATTGAGCCTCAATATCTGCTCCTGCTACGAAAGCTTTCTCTCCAGAACCTGTTAGAATCATGACTGCAACATTTTCACTTTTAGCAAATTTAATGACAGCATCTTTAATCTCATTTAATACTTCCATATTAAGAGCATTAAGAACCTTGGGGCGGTTAATAGTAAGAATTCTAATTACATCGTGATCTTCTACTAATAAGTTGTTATACAGTTTGGTTCCCTCCTTTCCAGCCAATTCTTTAATCGACTTTATATAATGCAAGTAATATGCCATATTAAACCTCCTGTTGACTTCCCAACCGCTGCTATCTTGTAAAGCCATTATATTGGTTATATATAGACAATCGTCGCAACAATAAAAAAACAAAGGTCTGGTTAAATGCCAAACCTTTGTTTGTTGATTTTTCAATTTCGTTTCAAATAGTTATTCGACTAACATAATATCTTTCTAAAAAACACTACATAAGCTCGTACCATTCTGTTTCTTAAACAATTGCCGCCATCCGAACCATCTTTGAAACGTATGACTCAAATTAGATTCAGGGTGTTTTAGTTTTCAACTAAGTCTATTCCGTATTGGGTAGCCTTGCGCCAAATAGTGGCCTGACTCACCCCCAGAGCAGCGGCAGCCTTGCGGGTGCTGCCGAATTGTTCGACTGCATCTTTAATTAATTTACATTCAAACTCTTGCATTGCTTCCTTAAAAGACGTCGGTATTTTCGGGGTTGGCTCTGAATGAGCGGTAATAACTTGGTCCTGCTGAGGCCCTAAGTTTAATTCCTGTATAATTTGGCCTGGTGAAGTAACAAATGCCTGTTCAACAGCATTTTTGAGTTCTCGTACATTGCCGGGCCAACGATACTCAAGCAGACGTTCTAATAACAATGTATCCATTTTTCTTTGCAATTTATATTTTTTATTTAACATACCCAGGAAATAATCAACAAAAACCGGAATCTCTTCCTTACGGTCTCTAAGCGGTGGAATTCTTATCTGTACGACGTTTAGACGGTAATAAAAATCCTCCCTAAATTGTCTTTCCTGTACCATCTGCCACAGGTTGCGGTTAGTAGCTGTAATTATTCTTACATCTATGGGAATCGGAGTGGTACCACCTACACGCATAATTTCGTTTTCTTGTATAACGCGTAGAAGCTTAGCCTGCAAGTAAAAAGGCAGTTCACCTATTTCATCCAAAAACAGAGTGCCCCCGTTAGCGACTTGGAATATGCCCATCTTTCCGCCCTTCTTTGCTCCCGTAAAAGCTCCAGCCTCATATCCGAATAACTCTGATTCGATTAAATTGTCAGGTATTGCAGCACAATTAATACTAATATAGGGTTTTTCCGACCTCATACTGTTTCGGTGTATCTCGCGGGCCACTATTTCTTTGCCGACCCCTGATTCACCGTTTATCAGGACAGTCGAATCCACCCTGGCGATTCGCTTTATAAGATCTGCTATCTCATACATCTTGGGACAAGCGGCAATATAATCCCCAGCGGCGTCATATTGTATTTTTTGCAGCTCACGCTGGTAATGCAGCCTCAGGTGTCGAGCTTGTTCTACTTGCTGCTTCAAGTTGTAAAGCTCAGTAATATCACGTCCATTGGTAACTACCAATACTAATTTGCCTTCATCATCGAAAACCGGATTACCAGTAACCAGCACCATTTTCCCGGTTTTAATTGTCTGGGTAAATGTTATAGACTTTTTTGATTCTATTACTTCTATCGTAGCGGCACGATCATAATAACCCTGTCTAACCAGATCATATATGTTTTTACCTAATACCTCGTCCCGACTCACGCCTGTAATACGGGTATAAGAGTCGTTTATTCTTAAAACATTACCTTCACCATCAGTAACAAAAATGTAATCAAAGGAAGCCTGGAGGATCGTATTAAGTTCGTCTTTTAAGGCCTGGGATTTGGTTAATTTTGCTCGCACATTTTCAAGTTCTGTGATTTCGGTCATTATAACTATATGGCCTTTGAATAGTTTTCCTTTGCTTCGAAGGGAGTGACATAAAAAAATCCGACCACTTAGGTTAATTGTCTTGTCAGCACAAACTGCATCTTCTGTCAAAAGATCGGATAATTCATTACCATCATAGAATTCGCTGAATGTGCGGCCATAAGACTTAGGAGGTATATTAAACATTACCGTGGCGGCTCGGTTGTATAACTGCAGTTTTTCATTATCATCAATTGCCAGTACAATAAGGGGCAAACTTTCCAACGTTGTTTCATAAAATGATTCGATATCAAGCTTAAGCTTCATTCTAATCCCCCCTCATATTTGGTTATTATGGCAGAAAATTACACTTTTTTAGATTAATATACTTAAAATTCTCGTTATTTTTCATATAAAGTATAGCCTAAATAAAATTCAAAAGAAAACAAATACTGACTCAAAAATGCATCACAATCAGTGGATGCAGTCAGTATTAGCAGGTATACGCGATCCTTGTCCCTTTTGAATGGTAAGAGACAAGGATCGCTATATATATATTTGAGAGAGGAGACTTCGAAAGTAAACTACCTTATAATGAATCATACTTGCTGTTAACAGCCATATAATGCCTTTCTTTCTGCAATCAGCTGATCCCTGAATTGCGGAGCTGCAATATTTATCAAAGCTTCGGCTCGTTCACGGTTGGTCTTCCATTTTAAATGAGCTACTCCATATTCGGTTACCACATAATCCACATCATACCTATTGGTAGTTACAGGTTGCCCCGGGGCAAGAGTTGAACAAATTCGGGATACTGTACCGTTAGACGCAGTCGCCGGCAAAGCAATAATTGCACGTCCACCCTTGGAATTACTAGCTCCCCGGACAAAATCAACTTGTCCGCCTACACCACTGAATTGAATACCCCCCAAACTGTCAGCCGCCACCTGCCCTAATAAATCAATTGATAAAGCCGAATTAATAGATACCATATTGTCATTTCTGGCTACGTTTACGGGATCATTGGTTACATCAACAGTCAGAGCTTCAATTAGAGGATTATTGTCTAACCATTTATAAAAATTACTGGTACCCATGGCAAAGGTAATTACAGCTTTATTAGGATAATAATTCTTACGTGAACAGTTAATTACACCTTTGTTTACAAGATTCATAACTCCATCGGAAATCATTTCTGAATGAATGCCTAAATCCTTTTTATCCTCCAAAAAGCCCAGGATAGCGTCCGGTACTGCCCCTATACCTAATTGCAGACAGTCTCCATCCTTAATCAAGCCAGCAATATTTTGGCCGATTGTCTTCTCTATTTCCCCAATCTTCGGCGGTTGAAGTTCATGCAATGGTATATCAGCTGGTACAAAATAGTCGATATCCTTAACATGTATTAATGAATTTTCCCCTGTTCTGGGCATATTAGGATTAACTTCAGCAATTACTACTTTAGCACTCTTTATCGCTTGAAAAGTATAATCAACAGAGATGCCGAGGCTGACATAACCATTTTGGTCAGGTGGAGAAACCGTAATCATAACTACATCAATAGGAAATACTCCGCTTCTAAATAATGCAGGCAATTGATGCAAGTATATTGATGTAAAATCGGCTCTTCCTTCTCTTATGGCCTGCCGGCTCGGCGGCCCTGCAAACATAGCATTATGGCGGAAATTCTTTGCGTACTCCGGTCTACAGTACAGCGCTTTACCCTTGGGTACCTCATGTGCTATTTCTACGGCTTCTAATTCCTCAGCCCTGTTAACTAAAGCATCTACTGTTAATTGTGGCTCACCACAAGCGTGCCCTAATATAATTCGATCTCCGCTTTTTACAGCTTTTACTGCCTGGTCAGCTGAGGTGGTTCGACTCTGATAATACTCTTGCCATTCCATACCATATCCCCTTCCTTCGAACATATATATCTTTGAATCACTTGGTCTACATTAATAAGTTTGTTGAGTTATCTTTTTACAATTGCAAATTCCATGCCAATTTAATATTCGAGGGGCTGCTGCAGCACAATCCCGATATACAGCGTTTTTAATCAAGCTTTTATATTGATACCTTATTCCCATCTGAATTTCTTTTCTGTCATGTTTAATAATGAATTTATTAATAACTCCCGATTTTACCGTGCACTCCAGCACGTGTTTCATATTAGTTACGCCGTTTCATTTTTGTGTCAACATACAGAATCCAAAATCACTGCCTGAAAGGCAGATGTGGTATGTTATTCCATCGCATAGGATATCCTAAGAGATCTTAGAATTGGACAAAATTCCAGAGTTCATCCAACCATAGATAGACTTGTCCATTTTGTAGGCCTTATAGCCTGTTTGTATAAAAAGGGGCTACCCTATAAACTATTATCATTGCTACCTGCTAAACTGCTTCGTTGAAATATGTAAAACGACTTATCATTCTTTGACAAGCAGACAACAGTTTAGAAAGGAGTTATCAAATGTTAAGTAAGAAAGTCATTATTCCGTTGTTTATTCTTTCATTGTTAGTAACGACTATATTCATAGGTAGAACTGATACCACAACGCTATCTTCCAAATCAGGTTCAACCCGTGCTGAGGCAGTGCAATTACAGGAAACCTTAAACAACAAAGATGGTTTAATCGAATCTAGAACCAAAGAAGCACTTGATCTATCAACCAAAACAAATAAAGAATTGGCTCAGGATCAAGCGCCAACACAAGTTCAAGTTCCAGCACCTGCTTCAACTTCAGCATCACAACCTGATTCAAAATCATCACCAACTAAAATAGCTTCAACGCCAGCAGCAAAATCGACTTCAACTGTATCCAGAAGTGGTTCTGCCTCATCCAGGGCAGTTAAGACTATTAGTATGGTAGCAACTGGTTATGACGGCTGTTATGAGTGCAACAAGCCATATTATGGCTATCCATCATACATTGGTCTTCCATTGGCTAGAGGAATTGTTGCCGTAGATCCTAAGGTTATTCCGATGGGAACAAAGCTCTATGTTGAAGGTTACGGAGAAGCAATAGCAGCTGACCAGGGAAATGCCATTAAAGGCAATAGAATTGATCTTTATTTTGATACTCATCAACAGGCATTAAACTGGGGAATGAAAACTGTAAAAGTTACAATTCTAGGCAAATAGTGAAAGAGAAACGCCGCAATATATGCGGCGTTTCTCTTTTGCGTGTCAATGGGGACGGTTCTCGGTGACACCTTTATTTTCTATCTTTGTTCTCTTCATCTTCGGATAATTTTTTCTTTGCTGCCGGCTGCAGACTCGGCGAAAATTGATGCCTTTCAACCGAAATCAATGCCTCTTCCTGCCACATCTGGTATCCGTACAGTAAAATTGCAAGTACATAAGTTATTAGTAATACTGTTAGGGTGCTGGTATTTAAATCTTTGATACCGCCAATTTCTAACCTGCAAGTGGGGACGGTTCTTGCTTGCATTAGTCTTCGTCGTAATAATCTAAGTAAGAATATTTCTTTCCTTCCTTTTTCCACCCAAGAATACACTCAATATTTACATTCTGTGTGGATCTCATAATGAATTTATCCACATTCTTTATTTTCTTTTTTAGCTCCTGAACCAACTCTTTAATCTCATAACGTTTATTGGCGATCTTTTCTGCTGCGACCATACATGCACAATTTAAAGGCCCAATCCCATGTTCCTGGGTGAACTTCTCTATTGATTGTTCCTCAACATAATAAAGAGGACGGATTAATTCCAAGCCTTGAAAATTAGTTGCTTTTAATTTGGGAAGCATGGTTTTAAAAGAACCCGCATAAAACATATTTAAAAGAGTTGTCTCAATCACATCATTGAAATGGTGACCCAGCGCTAGTTTATTGCAACCTAATTCTTGTGCTTTTGAATATAGCGCACCACGGCGCATTTTCGCGCACATGTAACAAGGATAATCCTGGGCAATATCGTCTACAATTTTAAATATATTAGATTCAAAAATATGAATAGGTATATTTAACTGTTGGCAATTATTAATCAATAATTCCCTAATGCTTTCATGATACCCTGGATCCATCGCAATAAATTCCAATTCGAAATTGTTCTTGCCATGGCACTGGAGCTCTTGAAATAATTTAGCCATTAAAGTACTGTCTTTACCTCCTGAGACAGCTACCGCAATTTTATCCCCATCTTCAATCAAATTAAAGTCTTTGACTGCCTTAGTAAACTTAGTCCAAATCTGCCTTCTATACTTGGTAATAATACTTCGCTCAATTTCCTGCAGCGGTGCCCTTTCTCCCTCTGGTATTAATGAATTACAACCGGTTCCTGCAACTTTGCCCATCACTTAGCCTCGCTTTAATAAAAAATAAACTAATATGTGATAAACACATCAACCATAGTATAAACTATTCTGCCACTTTTAACAGTCCGCTGCCTATTGAGCATACTACTATTAATTTAAGGAATAATAACTTTACACTAAATATTGGAGGGTGATTCAATGGAAATTAATAGATCTGAAACTTTTACACATTGGGAAGAATGGAAAGGGACTCTTGCCAAAGCAGTATCAATGGCAGAAATGGTCGGTATGTCCGAGACAACCATAGATAAGATAGCAGCTAAAATAGGGACTATATTAGCTGCCTCGGTTGATCCTGAGAATAGAGAACAAAGGCTTCTTCAGGAATTATGGAAGGTTGGCAATGATAAGGATCGGGCAGTTCTTGCCAAATTAGTAGTAAAGATGCTCGAAACCGATGTAAAACATTAAAAAAGGGGGGGCCTCCCCCCCAACCGGTAGTGGATTAATCACCAATTGGATCGTCTATCATTGTTACTAACCTGTAGGTATGCCGATGTCCATCATCTAATGTTGTTTTTAAAACTACAAAATGAACATGACGACCCTTGGTGCCTATAGGAATATTAACACCTGTGAATCCTTTTACCACATGAATATGATCTTCATAAAAATCGGCATTGGTCCAGAACCTATGAATGTGTTTTCCATTTGGTAATCTAATAGCTGCAAAAGTTACTCCAGCAAAACGATGGTTATGTCCATCGTTTATCAAAGTGCTGCCCTGGAACTCGTGATTGTGAATAGGATTTGCCAATCTAATCACCCCCTTTAAGAATATAATTCATGTTATTCCGAATAATTCCAAAGGGTGCATTCAGGATTATTTTCTTTTGCTATCGGATATTCTACAAACTAGATAGACATTTAACCAAATAGTTATTAACATAAACATTAATTAAATATTGTTAAGGAAATTTGGCCGGTATGAAAGGAATCAACATGGAGATAAAACCTATCAAGAAAAAGCTTCAGCTTTATGGCTTTAATAATCTTACTAAGACTCTAAGTTTTAACCTATATGATATATGCTATGCCCTC